>ENA-UOTX01000391-UOTX01000391.1-compost-metagenome-genome-assembly--contig:-NODE-391-length-47969-cov-6.924518_pt1 | contig 47969 bp, 30 predicted proteins | sample MGYA00238143_ERZ746982 | MGnify/ENA primary metagenome ERZ746982 (study PRJEB28758, sample SAMN06268862) | compost metagenome | isolation source: single cell | place: USA: California, Emeryville, Joint... | reverse complement strand
AGTATCTATTGCCCGCTTGAGGAGCAGTAAATAGCAATCCTTGAAGAAGCAGTTGTAGAATAGCTTGCTAAACAGCAGCCTAGTATTTCCTAGCTCTTGAACGCAGTACTTATAGTCTATAGCAAGGTTGACGTCCAATCCTTCAGCAGCATTCTGCACAGCTCCTAGCAGTCCAGTAACGAGCTTATTTCTACTCTCAGGGTTCGGAATTTCCATGAATATAGCTAAAACCGTAGAAATATTCAAAAAATATTCAAATACTGCTCCGTTAGAAGCACTCAGACTCCATATCTTCGCAGGCGCGAGCGTACTACTCGTACTTTCAGTCAGAAACCCGTTCTCTAGCATAATATCTCGAACTACAGAGGATTCTTGAGATAATTTTGTTGCTAGCGGCAAAGTAACGAGACTTGGTGTTGAAAGTTTCAGGAAAGTCGCCATGTTTTTCACAGGGAAAGTGATTTTAGCTTTGAGATTGATATTTCCTGGACTTTGAAAATTAAAACAAATGTGTGCAAATGCAAGAGTGAAATGGAGCTTTATCGCTCTTTTCTGTTCTTCAAACACTTGTGGTGAAGATAATTCAGGCATAAACACTCCTTTGATAATTTCTTCTCTCACTTCCGCGGCGGGAAGCGAGGCTAGGACCAAAAGGAATGAACCAATTGCATTTGTAACAGCTTGATCATATTCACTCTCGAGATTGGTTGACGGGCTTTTACTCGTAATCAAGCGGAAGAATAGTTTGGAATATTGCTGGACAAGCTCAACCAATGCGAGTTTTGGAAGCGTATGGAGCACAAAAGGATAGTTGCTGAGAAATTGAGCAAATAATTTAAGCAATTGAGGATACTCGAATAGGTAGTCTTGTATCATATTAAGATTTTTGGTGAAAAAGAGAACCAAGGAATTGGCAATTGAAGTCAATTTGCTCCTGCCTTTCTTGTCGACACTCATCAGAAATTTATTTGGAGCGGCGAAAATTTCCAACGCTGAGGTCAGAAGCGAGAAATTGTACCTCACACCTGTTTTTTCAATGTTTACTTGATCTTTAATTGTATTCTGGGACAAATAATAGTATTTTTTTAGTTGGTCTAAAAGTTGCTCAATCAATTCCTCAATTCCTGGCTTGTTCGAGTCTCCTGCTCCGGCCCTCTGAGCACCTGCACCACAAATAATAAATTTCCCTAAGAAGCTTTTCTTTGGAGGCTCTTTGTACATCCGAAATAGTTCTAACTCGAGCACTGTGAGTGGGTCTTGATCCAAAATGATGACTTTATAATGGAATGGATTAAGGATGACTCCGGTTAAATACAACAGCAGCTTTCCAGCGAAGAGATTTGTTGCTGAAGACAAACTACCATTTTCTGCTAAATCATCTGGGGTCAAACTCTTCAACCCTCTGGTTAGAGCATTGACGTCGTAAACGTTTGTCCACGAAACAGATAAATCCACCTTCAATTTTGAGCAGAATTCACCTATGAAATCTTTGTTCACGTCGCCTTGTATCAGGATAGCAGCTAGGACACGAAGAGAGTTAATTATGGAGAAAAAGAAGAATGAAAGATATACATTTAATAGCCAGAGCTGCGTAGACGTAGACGTTTCTTGCAAATGAAAATAGGCTATCATTGCTCAGAAGTTCCATGAAACTCATGATTCCCATGACAAAATACTTTTGCCTTTGTCGTTGAGGCAAGACTTGTAGAAACTCGTGTTTTGAAAATACGGGCAGATTCAGCAGTTTATCTGTCGCAAGGATAGGTCGAATTCCTTCTCTGCTGGCTTTCAGGTTTGCAAGAGCGTCGATGAGTTCAGTTGCAAGGCTTTTGAAGCCAGGAGCTGCAATTTTGAGAGTTGAATTGATTAAGTCTGTCAATTCCGCCCTGTTTTTCCAATTTTTCATTTGAGAACCAATTGATTGAAGATTGTTGGCCTGAGTTTCAAGCAGCCCAAAAATAGGCAGTAAAAACACAAATAAATTCTCCATATTCTTTCTGAAATCCAAGTAATGTATATCTCCATGTTCATTTGATATCAGGAGTTTGCACGTGAGATTCAGGAGTGCGAAAACGTAATCTAGATCAATGCAATGCTCTAAAAATCTTGTAAATTGACTGTGCAAAGTGTAGATGCTCCAGATTTCGATTTCCCCTGCTAATTTACATAACAAATCAATTATCCTAAGAAGAAAGCTCTTGAGTGCCGTAGTATCTCCTTTTGATTGATTTTCGTGTGATTCCAATGCTTCAAGTCGACGTGAAATTATTTTGGCGATTATTTCGAAAGAATCCTCAAACCTGAGAAGATCATCGTGCTTGAGCGAGCTGTCGATGTTGTTGATTGAGCGAAGTGCTGTTTTCTGAAATTGTGTTTTGTGAATGCAGCTAAGAGTTAGTGTCTCAAACTTCGCGAGAAATTCATCTTCGCTAAAAGCGTTATTTCGCCATCTCGCATCTAATTCAATCAGTTCTTGATCCTTGATAAGAAGAATAAGTGAGTTAAGACGAGGACATAAGTGTTTACCAAAACATGTTCTTGGAGATACTTTCTTGCATTGTTTTCTTCTGTGGATTTTTTCATCTAAATTAGTAGATATTTAATATCTGTTATCTATATTTGCGTAAGATTAATTAGCTTTTTTTATTTGTAATCAAAAGTTTCAACAAAATTAAATTGAGGTTATACATGATTTACATGGTTTTTTCTTTACTTAGCTTAAGTATGAGTTCTCATCTTTGCAATTGAAGGACGAGAGATTAGTACTCTTCAATTTGTTTTTTTCCATTCTCTAGGTATTACTTTCGGAAATGATGTACTGAAAGAAAGAAAATGTAAAATACGGATTGGATAACTCACTGATATTTATATTCTGTAAATTTGTCATGTTGCTGATTGAATTCCTTTAAACCTTTTCATGATATAGCAAAAAATCGCTGTCTGCGAGGGTGTTTTTCGGGTAACATTTTATCAGGACGTTTCTGTTATTAACTCAATGGAAAATTTTAGCTTACCTTTTGGAGCATTTATTTTATTCTAATGCCAGACGGATACAAGAGTTGAATGTTTTCGAGCAATGAGTGGTGCTATTTACTTTGTTGAACATTGAATAATGTAATTAAACAATGTGCTTCATAAAATGAGCTATTAATCAAAAATTTGATTCTATTAACTGAGAGTTTAGTTGCACTGAGGCAGCTTATTAACGAAAATATTCCGACTGAGACAAGAAGCCAAAAAAGAGGATATTAAGGCTGTCAAACATTATAACGTTTTACAAAATTTATGCCACAATAGCTTGCGTATTAGAATAACAATCACTTGCACTAAAGGAGGACCATCCACTTGTCAATCAAATTGAGACTCACTAATGTGATTGCCTTTCGCTATATCCATGATCTACATGTAAATATTTCCAAATGACCTTTGAACTGATTCGATTGAAGCATGTGAGCATCAAATTTCCTAGGGACTTTTCTACTTAACCCCTTAGGTTTCTCATGTATTTGGTTCTTTTGATTTTGCAAAATACATTGAATTAATAAATGAGTCTAAAGAAAGTTGCCAAAGTTTTGCCGCCTTAAAATTAATAATCAGAGAGTCTAAATACCCTGTCGCAAATTAAAGCTTCCAATTCTTAAGCCACAGAGCCTTCTCATTTCTCCATATTCAATTTTGAAGTAACTGACACAAAATTATTTTTTGATGAGTCAACCGTCTTGATGAATGATTCTCTACTGAGCCTAAGCAGTTTAATCGATAATTTTATCCGCTTCAAATAATATCTATTTGCATGCAAATCAGCTTAAGTTAGCTTTATATAATCTGATTCTAATCAAATCACCCCTAAGATTGATATGGCAACCGCAAAGAAACCTTTGCCAGAAGTTGATACCTCATGGATGAAAGAGAAAATGGACATCTGGATTTCTCTTCCTGACGCTGAAAAGAGCGGCATCTGCTACAAACGTGGTGCAATTCTTAAGGTCGACGGCCAAGAAGTCACTATCCGCAATGAAGCTGGTTCCGAAGAAGTTGTCCATGCTTCAAGAGTCTCCGCCGCAAACTCCTACAAAGGCCTGACCGATGGCTTCGATGATATGGTCGATATGGAGAACCTTAGTGAGGCAGAGCTTCTATATAATCTTCATGAGAGATACAAGGTAGGAAAAATTTTCACCTACGTCGGTCCAACGCTGATTGTCTTGAATCCTTACTGCATGATACCTGAGCTATTTACCCCTGATGTACTTCTTCGCTTCCAAACAACGGTGCGAGAGCTTAGATTCGACCCAAAAGACCTTCAACCTCATGTGTATGCTTTAGGAGCTGCGAGCATGACGAACCTGATAAGGGACCAAAGAAATCAAGCTATCGTTATATCCGGCGAGTCAGGCGCTGGCAAAACGGAAAATACCAAATTTGCTATGAAATTTTTGACTTCGCTCAATGATGTTGGAGGGAAAAAGAATGCTGATGAAGTCTCTATCGAAGATAAGATCTTGGCCTGTAATCCCGTACTTGAAGCGTTTGGTAACGCGAAAACCGTCAGAAATGATAATTCTTCTCGTTTTGGTAAGTATGTCTCGTTGCTAGTTGCGAAAGGCAGTGATCAAAAAATATTGGGAGCTACTATCACGAACTACTTGCTTGAAAAATCTCGAGTGTGCATACAATCCCAAGGAGAGCGAAACTACCATATTTTTTATCACGTATTCAAGGGAGCCTCGATGAAAGAATTAGAAGCGCTGCATCTTGCCAAGGGTGGAGTGTCCTTGATGGAAAAGTTCGATTACCTCAACAAATCAGGATGCTACGCTGTTCCCACGGTCAACGATCAAGAATTGTATGTCGAAGTTACAGATTCATTCAGGACGATGCAATTCAGTCAGGATGAGCAAAAGGGAGTGTGGAATCTGGTCGCTGCGACGTTATGGATGGGACAGCTGGAATTCGATGATTCAGTGTTGACCGATAAAACTCCTTGTGGCTTCAAGAATGAGGAGCCTCTGAAAATTGTGGCGGAGCTTATGCAGATGGACTATGCTGAAATTAGCAAAGCGATTAGATTCAAGTTCAGAGAGATCCAAGGACAAGTCATTGAGTCTCCTCTTAACAAAAATGAGTGTATTGTGACTCGTGATGCGCTAGCGAAAGAGATCTACAACAGATTGTTCACGTGGCTTGTGAAAAGATTGAATTTCACTGTTATGCCGGCTGAGATGCTCGTGGATGGTGCGGACATTCCCGCGCTGCTTAATAACTATTTCCACATCGGTTTGCTTGATATTTTCGGTTTCGAAATCTTCAAATTCAACAGTTTGGAGCAACTTTGTATCAACTACACCAATGAGAAGCTCCAGCAGCTCTACATCTCTTACGTTTTCAAAAACGAGGAGAAAGTGTTCATTCAAGAAGGCTTGCAAGATTTCCTCTGCGAACTTAACTTCGAAGATAATCAGCCTGTTATTGACCTCCTCGACGCCCCTCCTATGGGTATCTTCCAAATGGTAGACGAGTCATGTCAAGTCAACACGACAGACGAAGCGCTCTGTCAGAAAATCGTAAAGCAGCACGGTACTAATCCTAAGCTGACTGTTCCTAAAATGGCCAAAATGTCATTCGTTGTTAACCACACCGCGTCCCCAGTCGAGTACAACACAGACGGGTTCAGATTCAAGAATCGAGATGAATTGAGCGCGTACATAGAGAGAGCTATCTTCAACTCAAAATTCGCAATCATACCAAAGATTTATAAAGGATTGTGTGGTTCTCAGAAGGAACCTGAGGAGGCAACTGAGAAGAAAGGAGGCAAAAATGATAAGTTTTTGGGCGCTAAATTCAGAATGCAGATGAAGGATCTGATGACGGAGCTTTTTAGCTGCGATTGTCACTTCGTTCGTTGTATCAAGCCAAACGATCGCAAGGAAAAGAGACTCTTTTTGCCTTATATGACGCTTCAACAGATTATTTACATGGGTATATTAGACACGATAAAGGTTCGTAAAGATAGCTATCCTATTCGACGACAGTATCGGACGTTCTTTGAGCGATTCGGCGAGCTTTCGACTCGCTTCTCTAAAAAAACTTTCCTTGACTGGGACAAAGAAAACGCGGACTTCAAAATGATGAGTATTGATCTGCTGAAAGAAGCGGCTCCAGAGCTGAAGAGCGACGTGGTCCTTATCGGTAATACAAGGTTGTTTATGAGAATACCAGCTGAGGTTGAGCTCAATAAAAAGCTGGAGAAAAAGATGAGGATAAAGAACCAAGCCGCGAAGAGAATCCAGCGGATGTGGATGCGCTACGTGTGGATGACGAAGTGGAAGTTTGCGACAGGCAAGATCTTAAAAATCCTCACCGTCTTGAGGAGGTCTCAAAACTTGTTCAGAGTCCGAAAGGAATATATGAGATTCCAGCGGATTAGAGCCTCAGCAAGGAAAATCGGAAAGTGGTGGAGAAGGCTACGGGCGAAATGGGCAATGAGGAAGTTGAGAAATGCAGCAATTAAAATCCAAGCCTGGTGGAGAAGCATCTTCTATAAGAAGAAATACCAAAGAAAGAAGGTGGCGGCTGCCAGGATCAATAGGGTGGCAAGAGGTTTTATTGTTAGATTGCGATTCCAACGAAAGCGCAAAGTTGAAAGAATCCTTGATTCTATCATAGAGGCAGGAGCGCGGATCATGGTTTTAAAGATCCAAAATAAAGCAGCTCTGAAAATTCAAACTCGATGGAGAGGTTACATTGCTCGGAAGAAGAATCAGGACATCATTATCAAAGCAAAAAAAGCCAAAGAAACTTTCCTATTTAATAAAAATATCGGAATCATTCAAAGAATCGGACGAGGAATGATTGTAAGAAGAGCAATCAAGCGCTTAAATGCAGCGGCAGGATTCATTCAAGGGTTCTATCGAATGAAATGGTATTCTTCTCTCTACAGAAACCTCAGAGCAGCCACTATCATTATCCAACGAAATGTACTGAAGTGGCTCTATACCAAGCGGATAATTGAGTCTCGCAACGAGGCTTATTTCCAGGAGGCGAGAATGAGCATCATCAATCAAAAGACCGCGGAAACGGCCACTCTGTTTGGTGGAATCAAGTCGCTCTCAGGTCAGGAATCTCTGAATAAGATTAAAGAAGTGGTGCCATATAGTATGAAGCGTATCAACACATTCATCAAGGTTATCGATGTGGATCTCCTAACGGACCTGGCTGATGTCTACGACCCTTCTTGGAGTGCGCACTTCCTCGAATTACAGAATGATGTCTGCGCAAACTCTGAAAACCAGCTTCAATTGATCGAAGTGGGTGAGACCCACACAATCGCCGTATCGAATAACCCGAGAGTGTATGCTTGGGGATGGAACGACCACTTCCAGCTTGGGAGACTGCCAGAAGCTGGGGAGATAGCATGCACGGTGGAAGGTATCGAGTTCTCGATTGACCAATTCAGACCGAAGCAAGTGGCAGCAGGCGACGAGCATAACCTTCTCCTCGATAGCAACAACAATCTATTTGTATGGGGAAGCAATCGCAAAGGTCAGCTAGGGCTTGGACACAACGACGAGATAAATAGGGTGAGTAATCTGACTTTCACTTCGAACGACCGGTTTACCACTGTGAAAGCGAAAGGTCATAATAACCTCGTCGTGACTGAATCAGGGGCTGCGTACTATTGGCCGCTGTTTAAACTGTCTGGCGATGTTATCACACGACCAGTATTGATGAATCTTCCATCTAAGATCCAGGTGCAGAGCGGCTCTTGCGGATATAATTTCGCTATATTGTTAACCCGTGGAGGCTTATTGTATTCGTTCGGTATTGACAACAGCGCCGGACAGCTTGGTTTAGGACATTACCAACCTGTTGAAGAACCAACGCTCGTTGAAGCACTGAAAGCTGACGGTGAGAGAGTCACGCAGGTTTCTTGCGGCTACAAGCATGTCATTTGCAAAACTTCATTGGGAAGAGCTTACACTTGGGGATGGGGAGATAAAGGCCAGCTCGGCAACAACAACTTCAAGAATTGGTGCTATCCCGAGCAGCTAGATACGTCGGTCTTCGGCGTCACAAAATCTAAAGTCACTCAAGTCCAGGCCGGATACCGACACTCGCTTCTCATGAACGAAAATAGACGTATATATTGGATGGGAACGAATGGCAGTCTGTTTAAGAACGCACGACTTGTAGAAGTGGACCTGACGAACAAAATCCCAGACTTTACAAACACCACTGATTTCCCTCCACTGAAACTTCAGACGACCTGGAGTCGCTCTATCAGCATCACCTACCTCACATTGGGAGACACGAGGACCTTGGAGGCTAATACTGCCGATAAAAATAAAACAATATCTTCCATGATTCAGAAGATAGAAGAATTTTCTGCTCATGGAGATATGGATCTGCCCAACGTCGACCACTTAACTAAGTTTTTCTCTTCGAAAGTAATTGATAAGCTCGGAGCCAAGGCCTCTACAGCAAATAATATCCCATTAACTTCTCGATCAAGGGCGACTAATCCTGCGTCAGGCAGTCCTACTAGTAGATTGAAAAAGAGTCTAGCCTCGGTTAAAGGCGGTGGTGAATTAGTGCAAGCCAAAGAGATTCCTGTGTCACATAGAAGAGTTGTTTCATCGCAATTCTCAGAACCAAATCCGGTGTCTTATAGAGAAAAGGAGTCTCCGTTATCTTACAGGAGTGCTCAAAAGGAGTCGCCGCTGTCCTATAGAGACACTAAAAAAGAGTCTCCGCTATCTTATAGAGATCTCCAGAAAGAATCTCCTCGAGTAGATGCCTTTTCGAAGAATTATTCAGAATTTGGTTCAAAAAATTTGACGAGTAGTATCAATTTTACTCCAAGATTGACGAATCCGTCAACGGATAATCAGAATATGAGAAATAACCTGGATTGGGAAAGTAAATTGAAGGAAATCAAGAAGAAATTCGATAAGACGTTGATGATACCCAAAGAGCAATGGAGTGAAAAAGAGATCGAGTTCATGAAGATCGCTTCAGATCCAAAAGTCTTTAAAATGCTTAAAAATATAAGTTAGAATAATATGTAGAGTCATTAATGAATACATCACATCATTCATCAGCTACACATACTCTCTAAATCAATTTTCTATCAACATCTATTCGTCGGAGATAACAAAAAAATAGTTAAATAGAATTATTTGAGTCAATACAAAACTATTGAAAATCTTGAGACTCCAATAATATTTCAGATGCACCGTAGAAAACCATAAAATCCCTGAATTTACGATCAACGCGTTTTTTTGAAATTTCCGTTTCTATATGCATTTTCTTTGTGGCTTCTTCAAGTCGACAGGTAACTTAACGAATTGGGTTTTGTCGATTTTGATCTGAGGAGTGAGCGCCTTAGGCTAAGTTGTTCGGAGCTGTTGGATTTTTCATGGTCATTAAATTAAAGTGACGCAATTAGCCCATTAGAAAGCTAACCTAGTCCTTTCTTTATAGAAAAGTCGCGCAATAGATTATAATCTGAAGATTCTTTGAACGTGTGCTATCTTTTAATACTGCAAAAAAAAAAAGCGATCAATGCCCGCGCATGTTAATTCAAACTGCATAGTGAATGTTCTTACTATTTAAAAATGGATAAATACAACGAGTGTGCCAATACTCCTAATTGGACGAGAAATCGAAAGAGTTTTCTTCCAAATTTTTGCCCAACAATTTTCTTTAATTAATCCAAACCATTATTCGCACGCAGCGCCGTAGAGAAATCTAGTGAGGTCTTCGCTGATGGCCTCCTTAGTGGCTGAGTCAGACTACCTTCGCTTGCTGCTTTCTCGAACACAAGAGTCGCGATTGAAAAGTAATCACATCTTTTAAATCCGTCTGTTTGCAAGCAGCAATCTAGTATCTCAAATCTTGATGTTTGAGGGGAATCGATTGGACATTTCTGACATCCAGCTGACATTGAACCTTTGAAAGAAAAACTTTTTTTCTCTAGTCTGTTCGTGGGATTAGTCGTGGACCGTTTCAGCACTTCGCTTAGCGGCTCTCCTTCGTCAGCTTGGAAATTCTCGGACGATTTTCGAACACTTTGGAAAATCTTCTCTCGGATTTCGCTCTCTGCAAAATACAGGTCCATGGCCTTAGAAACAGGTCTGACATCAGGTAGCTTGATAAAAAAGTTAGAGGTAGGGATTGAGTAAGATCTTTACCTGAGAAACAAGAACTAAAAATGGTATGAGACGCAGCAGTTCCGTGTCTCCCATATTTCCATTGAACTCTTTTATTAAAATACTATTTGATGGTTGGCATTCCAGATTCCTTGGGAGGTCCTAATAAATTAGAATAATTACATGAACCGGTTTGTTAAAAAAATTAATTTACATCAATCAGAACTGAAGACTCTTCTGCAAAGCCCAATTTAAAAATGTTCTTGACAAACATATTCTCAGCAATTTCTTTACAATGTTTTCGGTGGTAGATATTTGTTATATATTTCATGATTCCAACTCCGCTACAAATCGTTCGAGCATACTAAACAGAGCAGTTAGAGGAAGATATCGCAATTTTTGTTACTGAAAGAACACTTGATGTGTAGATATATATGTTAAAGTACTGGGAGAGCTCTCGGAGGAATGCGTCTAGTCCTGGGCGTGGAAGTACATAGAATGGGTACATGGATTCAGGATCAAACACCTTTTTAGTAAGTAAATTCGTCTTTTCATCAAAAGTGAGTATTACCTTAACATATGCTTTTGATGGAAGACGAGCTGGTGGATCGTAAAAAGCTTTTATGAGGGTCTCATCGAGGTCAAGGAGTAAAGCATGTTTTTCTTGACATGAATGCTTGATATAGACTCTCGTTCGAGACTCCGAGCCGGATCTTCGAGGGGTTTGCGTCTTTGAGACATATCGAGCGTGACGCACTCCCTGATGTGACGGGATCCTATCTTCAGACATTGAGTTTTAGAGAGTTTTTTGATTATTAAAAAAATTTTTTTGGAAAGCAAATCGATAGTTCCTCGATACATCCTGGAATGATCATTTTAATAAATTTCTGAGAAAAATTTCTACCGATAAATAATTTTTATTTCTTATACCCCGAACCTTTTCAAGAAATTGGATTGGCTATGGCGTTTATAGCATCTTTCTGAGGAAGCAGCCCTCCGAAATGGAGATTCTTATTCAGGGACTCTCGAATAGGCAAAGGCAGCTTCTTGCCTTGAATTATGCTTGTTTTTTGAGAGAAACGGAATCCAACGGCTGTTTTGAATCCAATTTGGGCTTTTTATACTTCAAATTCGAATTACGGAAGTTCCGATCACGTCAACTATTTCTAAACTCATCGAATATACTTGATAAATTAAATTCCAAGTATGTTATCCGAAATGAGTCTCACTCTCACTAGTCTTGATAAACTCAGCCCTTCTTAATGTTAGAACGCAGAAGTTCTTACAATCAGATGAGTAGATATGAATTCTTATCCATTTGGTCCTCATCAACAATTAAGTAATGACAAAATCTGCTATTTCGTCAATTAGCAATATAATGCTCGTACGCGTGTTTCAAGAGCAGTAGTTGCATGAAATTTGACCAGTTTGAGCTTATTTCATGAAATTGTTGCCAAATAGTCATACATTTTCCAAATCAAGACAATTCGGGTTCAAATTTCAAATATTCTCCTCTTAATGAGAAGTTGATCGATAAATCATATCAACCTTTTAATCCTTCTGCTAATGTCGTTAGGAAACGTGCAAATTAATTTTCAAATTGTTTATTAGCTCATTAATTAATTCCTACTGAATTTATTTACAGTAGGATACTCTTTGTGTTCGAAATTCGATGAATTAAGGTTTGCTAATGTGTTCAGCAATTCCGTTAATCAGGTGCAATTTTCGAAGGTTGCAAGGATATGTAGGGTTTTTTGAAAGTTTAACCAGGTCGTCGTCTACTAGGCCATCCTGCCTAAGATATCCTTAGAGATTCCTATTTCTTCTCACTCGTTGACAGCAGCATTTCCTCTGGCAAAATTTTTCAAATTCCAAACTTGAAAATAGCTTTGTAGGCTCATCTAGATGGCAGAACCTAGCCTCCTTCTGTGATTCTTCAACCAAGCAAGCAATAATTCGATTTTTCTTCCTCACTATGTTTGTATTTTAATACTCATATTGGAAGTTTTGGTAGTTTAAACTTACTTAGATTTGGGCACTCGTTTCAATTACACTATAGCGAAAATTGCGGTTAAGAATAAAAGAACATTGATTACCAGGTGTAACAACCCAGAGCACTGCCCTGACGATAAGGAAGATACTGATTCTACAACAAGGTTAAATAAGATTTGCTGAATTGAAGTACTGAACAAAAATCGAACAGTTGGAGTACTTATCCATAAATCCTAACAAAATTTTAAAAATTGAATCCATGATGAAAAGTCAACAACTCCGCGAAAAAAAGACCCTCAGACCATTTTGTTGTCCTAATGCCCTCTGCACACAAAGATTTCAAAATCAACGAGATTTGATATCTCATTTGAGAGGTCACAGAGGCCATAGACAGTTTAAATGGTAAGGTTTTGAAATTTTTTTCAAAATATAGCTTATCTGCTTTTTAGCTGCGAGCCTAATTGTCTCAAATCATTTGACACTCATTCTTGCCTCAAAAAGCACGAGCGTATCCATAAAGGTGAGAAGCCTTTCAAATGTGAGATATGCGGGCAGTCTTTCAGCCAAGTACATATATCATTTTCGTTAATTTCCTAACGAAACTCTCATAGATTTCTAATCTCAGAAGACACATCAGAGTTCATAAAGGAGAAAGACCTTATGAGTGTACTATTTGTCACAAGAAGTTTAGCACCTCTTCAAACCACAAACAACATATGATGGTACATCAAGAGAAGGTACTCTATATCTGACTTGTTCGTTTCCTGATCGATAATAGAATGATAGACAGAAATTCTGGTGTCAGGAGTGTCAAACAAGCTATTATTACAAAGCGAGTCTCAAAAAACATATGAAGTCTTATCATGGAGCAAACTCGACCACAAATAACTCTCCCTCTAAAAGCAAGACCGAGGAAGAGCTCCAACAGATTTCTAAAAAAGTCTTCATAACACCTACTACGAATATCATAATTCCGGAGTTCAGCTATCAAGAAATGTTCCAAAAGCAGAAGGAGCTTGCAGAGTTTTGGGAATCAAACACTCAAGCCTATTTCAAATCCAACAGTATCAGCAATATGGCAAGCTGGCTGTGTCCTCAGTTAGCTTTGAACAGCCGAAAAACTTCTGCTGCGTCCAAAGACGAAGATGGTACGCATAATGAGCTTTGGAGGCAAGGATCGGGCGAGAGTCCTGATACAAAAACTGAGAATGTCACGGAAAAAAGTGATTGTAATCATAGTTCATCGATTGCAACGAAGGTTAATGAGACTCAAAGCACTCCTACTGGGAAGCATTTGATAGTCACCTCTATGGAAAGCACTTTCGGGGCCGGAATTATTATTCCAATACCCATCAGGCCTCTTAAATATTAGTACTTTCCAAAGAGAACGCAGTTCCCGTTCTAATTGATATTTTCATTCTGTATTAATGATTTAAATATTCTTGAAGGTGTGTCTTTCAATTTTTCCAAATTTAATGGATTATGATGCTGAGTTTAGTGGACAGATTTATGATGAGGTTTTCAGGTGTTTTTGTCAATGAAAGAAAATATGAATGAGCTTAGTTGTAATTTTGACTGAAAATGAAAAGCTTGATTATATATAATCATAAATAAATCTGAATCCAAGCATAAAAGTATGAATTTTTACCTGATCCGCCGGATGATTTTCAGGTTTCTCTGACATTACTATAGATTAAATGCGAGGTTGTCCTAAAATTCATATGATTTTAAGGTTTGAATTATAATGTAGGTTAGAGTCAACGTTGAATAATCAAATATGCACTCTTGAGACTTCATTAGTTTTCTTTATGACACTAAATTGTTGCTAGCATTCTCAGGTTCATCTTCTAACGAGAGTGAGCCAAAAAAAAAAGGGAGAGAGAGAAGAAGAATTCATCTATTCCAAAGAGGAAGGAGAAAACTCTTTATAATTAATGGCGAGGCCCTGCTGGATCTCAAATGCTTAATTGTCCACTCTAGCTCTTTGTTATTATTATGGCATGATTTGACTAATCTAAAAGCAACTTTTTTTGGGATGATGGGCATTGTAATATCAAGTTTTTCCTCAAACAGCACATGCTATATATCGAGTACGTTTACAACACGAATATGCAAAATTTAATTCAAGTTGCTAACATATCTCTAACACTCAATAATGAGAATGGAAAATTAAGAGTTCCAAACGAGTGATGTGATATTGCACTCCTTTTCGAGTCTGTCCTTGGCCTTGGTAGCCAAATTCATGGCACAGTTAAACGCGTCCAAAATTTTGTGATTCTCATTGTAGTAATACGCACAAGAAAGACTACCCAACTCAACATCAACAGTGACTTTTTTCACACATGGATCATTTACGAAATCTTTAGCGATTTGGTTGACTTTTTTGTGAATGCCATCAAGGATCGAAGTCACTCCACCTGAAAGGCTCCAAGTCTGGGCAGTAACCACGGTAACAATCAAAGCGAGGAAAATGAGCTTGTTCATCTTGAGTATATTAAGTAATTATAATGCGAACTAAAATTCCGTGCTTTTAATTCAGAAATTATTTTAAGTTTTATACACTGTCAAAGTTTTAAGTCCAGAGCGCCCTTATTTGCATTACTAATTGAAACTAAACATACCTAAGTGCTGGGAAAAAGATAGGCGCTATATTTCCAGCCACTTCTTGCAAATGAGAGTCGAATTAATGATGGTATGTATTCTCGTAGAATAAAAATATTTGTAAATTCGATGCTTTTCAGCGTTGTCTTGCTTTTAGTGCAATCTGATAATGTTGGGAAAGCACACAACAGAGTCTTTGAAAAAATATATGCGATTCTACAACACCTATTTGAAAGAGCATTTTTAAACAGCTTTCTTCAATTATTTTGAATTTCAAACAATTTCTGAATGGAGACACAAAACTCTACCACAGAAAATAACTCAACTGAAGCACAAGTTCTGAAAGAATGCTCCAACTGCATGGAAGGAAGCAGCACATTGAATGAGAACGAACAAAAAGAACTCAATAACGTTACAGAAAAGAAGAATAGCAACACTACCGAAAAAACGCAAACCAAAGCGACAAAACCTGAGAAAAACGGAGAGAACCTTGACGAAGAGCTTATATCCCAGCCTAAGGGTTCTCTTCAGGAAGCATTTGAGAAATTCAGAAAAAAACGACTGGAAAATTTTAAACATAAGAAATATCTTCAAGAAATCAAGCAGAAAGACCACAAATCGAACGAGTTTAAGGACGCTTTGCGGCAAAAGTTTATCGAGACAGCTAAGAAGTACTATGGCGTTCCATATGCGAAGCGATTTTACCAGCCCGGAGACGCGCACTATAACGCTCCAATATTTCTGGACTGTTGTGGGCTAATCCGACAAATCGTGTTTGACTTGCGAGAAGATTTCGGATTTACCTTACAGAGATGGAATCAGGTAATCAATAGCATAAAGCCTCAAAACTCAATGTAACAATTCTAGTGCTATCAATTCGACACCTTGCCAATTGCTCTAAAATTTGAAGAGTTAAAGCCTGGAGATTTGATTTTCTACAGTGCGACATATTATGATCCGAAGGTTGAAAAATAATCTGAGTGAAAATTGCTAATTGAGAGTAATAGTGTAAAAAGCAAAGACATGACATGGTGCACGTTGAAATATTTATTGGGGGTCCCACAGGAGAGCAATCCATTGGAGCGAGATTTTTCAAAAGTGTTGTGAAACTATGGGACAGCTATAAATTCGAGTCCACAAGCTACTACGACATCAAGTTTCATTTTCGATCGCTTGACACTTGGCTTGAAGGGACCTGCAAGTAATGCTCTGAAATGAAATCAGAGAAAATAACATGATTAGGAGCTTTTGTCCGCAACATCCGTGGAGAGATGATCGGGATCTCTGGGCATCTGACAAATACTCAATATTTGCTAATGGAGGTAAAAGCTCACCATTCAAGAGGAATTTGAAGATTAATGATTGAAAAATTAGAAGAGGACAACGATGCGTGCTATGAAAATGCAGATGGAGAGCCTTACGAAGGCCCTATTGAAGAAATAAAGTCAAACAGCGTTGAAAAAGGAGAAATTTCTCAACAACCGAAACAGGCTTACATTGGAAGAGGGAATAATGAAAAGCTAGTCAAAGATTTCTTTGCCAGTTGTGACGATTGGAAAATATTAGAACAAAAGCTTGGATTTTCAAAGAAATTCGACTTTAAATGGGTTCAATCGACAACTGAGATCGATTATCTGAACCTGAAGGAGGGACAAATCGTGAATCATATTTCAAATATAAGCACCATAGCAAACAAGAAGAATCTTCTTCAAATGCTGCGTGACTTTGAAGAGGTTGGAGACGGCAGCAAGGACGTTGATTTAAAGTTAGCTGATATTATGCCCCCGACGTTCCGTCTTGATCTACTCTCAGACGAACTTCTTTTTATCAACCATCCGAATAAAGGACTGTGGATCACAAAATCTCAGAATCCACATCAGAGCGGATGCTTGAAGCTTATCAGGAACGTGGAGCTTTTCAAAAAAGAGTTTATGGAGTCGAAGACGTTCTATTTGGGTGAGTTCTCGACGCATGAGGTCCCAGAAAGACTAGCAGAAGCAAAGGAAAAAATGGAGACTCGAGAAAGCAGAGAGTTTAAAAACATTGGACCAAACACGCTCATTCAAAAATATATTGAAAATCCTCTTTTAGTTGATAAGAGGAAATTTGATATTAGATGCTTCGTGTTGGTTGCTTCCACTTCCCCTTTCCTAGTGTTTTATGCTGATGGATATGCGAGACTCTCGCTAAAAGAATATAATCCAGGTATAAAAACCTCTTTTTGTCCTTTGACTTATCTGGTTCATTCAACCAATAAAAGAAATCGAAGATTTTGATCAAATTATGCATTTAACAAATAATTACGTACAAAAGAGGCACACTGAGTATAAAAATCGGAAGGAAGACTCTATATGGAGCATGGAGCGTCTCAAGGTAGAAACTAACAAATTGATGAATGATGATTTATTATTTTTCTGCAGAATTGTTTGAGCAAAGAGTTGAACATCAGCAATGAAAAGCAAGAGGCAATGTTCTTAAGAATGAAGAGAATTTTGCAGCACGTTTTCAAAGTTGCGGAGAAAAAACTTGACAAACGCCCTGGGATCATTGAATTGCTCAACTGTGACTTCATCATCGATGCTGACTTGAATCCTTTCTTAATTGAGATCAACACAAATCCATCGCTGCTGCTTGATACGAAAACACAGGAAGAAGTTTTGCCTAACCTCATCAATAGCGTATTTTGTTCTCATTTGATTGCGAGTCTAATTGCCTTTTTTCCTTTTCTTTGAAGACAATTTCACTTGTGTTGGAACTTCAGAAAGACCCAAAAGCAATTGCAGAAGCGGCTAAATCTATTTTGAAGCAAAAGAATTTCGGACCATTCGAAGTTTTATACAATCCAACAGAGCTCTGAACTTCATGAAGCTACGATCCGTCAACTATTAACTATTCAATCTATTTATAAGTTTTATTTCAACTCTATATTAAAGGAAACGATTTCAAATGGGTTAGTCTGTTTCTTTTGATATTCTCGATCGCTGGTTATTTCGAAAATTTTCAACTAAGCTTCAAGTCACACCCTTATATGGAAAAATCTACAAAAACACTTATATGATTTGCAGATGTCATCCACACTAAATTACTATCGCGTATGAATAGCAATCCTAGGATATAAATTGGCTGGGGGTGCCAGATGATGGCTGTCATTAGAGGAGCGACACATGAACGATAATGTTGAGCAGAACACCTTTTTGAAAAGATATTTTTATTGATTGGATTATAAGCTCTCTTTAAGGTTCGCGAAATCTATCTTGGCGGTTCATCTATTCTAGCTTCTTCTCATTTCCTGCGAAATATGGCGCTTAAGCAAATATTCAGAAGAATGGAATTTCAGATACTCTGTTCATTTTAATTATTGCCAGACAAATTTTCGCTGAGCTTTATCAAACATTCTAAGAGCTTGCCAACATCTAGAGTAGGGAAACTCTGTGCATATGATGAAATTACTGGTGATATAGGAAATAAAAAGCACAACAAGGAAATTTTGATGGTTTTAACTTTATTCTATCACGCTACTCCTATTCGACAGATATTGTATCTCAATCTCTCTTTGCTGATCTAAATCAACTGGAAAAAGCTGTAAAACTACGTTCTTCATGGGAATTAATCCAAATTTCTGCTAGGTTTGTAAACAATAAAAAAGAAAAATCGATTTTGATTCGATTTATTCAGTTTGGGCTTATTGAACAATTATTTTATTAGCAACCGCAGTAAAGCGCGAGAGAGAGAAAGAGAGTTTTATTTAAGGAAAGGAGACGAATGGGGCGAGCCTGAAAATTAAAATCTCAACTGCTCGAATGTTTGAATGTATCAGGCGGATACTTCAGATTTATTGAGATACTATTTGATAGAAGGGAGAAAGCTAGCAGCATGACTCGGACTCTTCGATTACTACAATGGAAAACTTATAATGAATACAATTTCGTTAGATCTTGGCTATTTGCAAAAGAAATATAAATTCTATTCTTCTTTTTTAAGACCAACTGCCTTTCATTTGCATAAAGATTTGCAGAGACAATGAGCTTGAGGGATATTCTAACCTGGATTCCCATTATACGCCTTATTCGGATTATTTCCTTCAATCAAATCAGAAATCAATTCTCCCTTAGGCACCCACCACTTTGAAGCTTAAGGCCCCCAGAACAGTGTGTGAGGTAGCAAACCACGGTTAACCTGACCTACAATCAAAAGAGTCATGCACCATTTAGCGAAATTGCGAAAATGCCAATTAAGATAAAAACGTTGAAATGAAATTGTTAGGTCACTTCAGCTTCTTCTCTGGCTGATTATCATCTCGATAAGTATCATCACGACAGAGAATTGACTGATAGACCCAAAAACCCGTTTCTGTGATAGTATCTGCTTGCTATTAAATGTACAACGTGCTCGGAGAACTCGTCAGCAAAATAATTATACATACGGAATATTAATTAAAACCTTCAGTGAGAGAGAAGGATTTCCAAAATTCTGTTATCTGACGATTTCATTTTTCCCTTTCATTTCAGCAGCCAAAATATGTACATCTACTTAGCAAACTCGAGAAAGACACTCATTACTGCGAATCGTTTGGAATCGTTGAGATAGGCCTTGTGAATAATTTCATTTATGTTTTTCTCTCATTATCAATCAGATATCACTGATTTATCTTTTATTTGAAAGTGCACTGATGAAATATTTAATATTTAAAATCAATCTTTTGGCACATTCCAACTCGCTGACAGTTTTTATTCAGGAAAGCAATTTCAACGAAACTAGGAACAATTTTTCCTTTTTTTCAACCCACTTGATGCTCGCTGAGCCTGAGAGTCTTCTAAAGTCCCAATGCTAATAGTTTGAGCAAATTAATAGTCTGATCAAACAAACTTAAGCTCCAAGTGATAAGAAAATATAGAATACAAATCCCTTGATTCAAAAGTTATCAAAGAATAGCGCTAATTAAGGAAAACTGACGAAGTTTTCTAAGATTCAGAGATCTGCTTTAAAAACCTCAAGATAAATCACGATTTTAATCTTTCACAGCCCAAAAAGTTTAAAGTTCGGTGGAATTTTAATTTCCAAGTATTTATTTTAAGAATGTTGCTGTGAGAAAATTGTAATCAATTAATTTGAATTAAGTCGCTAAAATACATCAATATAATGAATTATATAATGATTTTCAGTGCCCGTGCTTTCGAAATCATTTAAGAATTCGGTAAGATTGCTAACAGTAAAGCACGATCATTTATTTAAGTCGACGAATTCCTAATTATAATGATTTAGAAACTCAAAAATCTGAAGATTAGGTATTCATGGTACCTATGTGAATGAGTGTGAAATCATTCTACATATCGTCCGTCTTATCTAAGAGAAAGTTATATCGGAGTGCTAAGAATGTAGTACAACACAGCCTCCATGACAAATGACTTTCTCTAGTTTTTGTAGACTGACTATATGTAGATTGCTTTGTGATTTACTTAGTTGGCTGGGCTCCCGTAATGTATCCCTCGTTGGAAAGCAAGTGTAATTCATGAACACGTTTTGTTGCTGAGCAATTGTCGTTATTAAGGCAGATAATGTTGGTTTTAGAGTGCTCTAACTTCCAGCGTCAAGAATGGGGTTAACTCTCACTTTGATTAGCGATGCTTTGTTCTTAAACTATCATGGGGGAAGCGAAAATTATAAAGGTAACTACGGCGATACCTGATTCTATGAGACTCAACATGACGATACAGCTGAGTGACTTTGAGAATGTCTTGAAATTCATACAAAAAGTGAAGAAGAACCATCTAAAGAGATTTATCTAATTAGATTCTTTTAATGATTATTAAATCGCTGTCGGAAAAGAAATAAATCAGGGTTTAGTGCTATTTTATTGAAGTGTACTTTAAAGAAATAAAATGTTAACCTTGAAGTTGCAGAAGTTAGATTTTGTACTTAATGTTGCAAAAAGAGTCAGTCAAATATAAAGAGAAAAAACTAATTAATTCTTTTAAATGGTGAGCTGTAAAGCTCTCCAGCAATTTTGCTACCAAGGGCAAATTGATATAATATCAACTCAAAATCCTTTCAACCAAAAACCTTGTCGCAATGCTCATAACTTCAAGAACTGAAATAGCTTACAGGCTTTGTATAGTTCAATCATGGGTGTGCCAGCGGACTTCAAAAGAATGTTCAATTATTGTTTAATTGTCTCAGAATTCAATTCATTAGATATTTTTGCTCTTCTAATTATCAAATTAAAGCTTGAATAATTATTAATGAAATCTTAGTCCTCCATATCTCAAAGCTTTCTGAACTCTGCTACCAGAGCGACAATGTTGCTTTAGCTGAATCTGATTATCCCAAAAGATTTCCTTCTCCCTCGAAATAATTCTCCATGTTTTAAGCTTGACGAAAACCTTAAAGATGTGGACAAAAGTTTAGCTAAACTTATTCATTGAGCCGACTCGAGGAATTTCCCTCAGAAAAACTACACTCACTCATCTACTCAAGTATAACCGTTAGACTGTTTGTACGAGCATTTTTGAATTTAAATTTAATCTGGCGAGCTTGAGACTTCTTTTCTCGTCATATTAAAGATTTTGCCAGTAGATAGCTTACCTGAAGGAAAAGCTATTGCTGAAACAGTCAATGAAACTCCTTCTTTTGCTGATTGGGTGTTATTTTCTTTTGAAAATTGATGTAAATTTTTACAAATCAATCATGAAAAAAGAACAAGTTAGCTATTCAATAATAAAATAGATGTTGGAGATAGGTTAACTGTGCAAACTAGCGGGAGAATCTTGACTCCTTCCAAGTTGTAAGGGCTTCCAATATACTTGCTGGCATGAAGTTCTCTTTAATCTCTCTATCGGAGATAATGAAATAAGCCAAGAGGCCTCCCTAAGATCACAATAGATTCAAACTTCCCCTTCAAAAAAAGAAAAAAAATACCTTATATACAAGCTCCAGGCATGAAACAAGGATAACCCAACTATGAACTCCGTTCTCCCAGTGGTCTTTGTCAAAAGTCGTTGAATTCCAAAAGCTGCTCCAGTGAATGACCCAAATCAAGTCAATAAACAATGTGAAAGCAAACAACCAAGCCAATCTTGGACGATGACTCTATAACAACGTGTTCAAATTAGCTCAAAAAAGAATAACTCTTACTCTTGGTAAACCCCAGATAGCATATGCAAAAACGTATAGCGGCAAATTGTAGTCTGCACGACTAAAGCTTGCTAGGATTCCAAGCAAGGCTCCTCCGAGGAAAATTTTGTGGATTTGCTTCTCAATTTGGTCCATATCAACTTTATCTTCTTTTGTTTTTTTAAATATTTCAATTATTTATTAACTAACTAACGAGCTCACATTTTTGAATTTAACCTTAAATAACAACGATTCAACGAGCTCTCTCAAAAGTAGGAACAAAAATTCTCAGTTTGAGAATTCTATTGATTCGTGAGAGACAGACAGTTAGTCTGATAAAGAAAAAATATTGCAGTCAGTCATATATTATAATGCAATTAACCTTTGTAAACCTGGCCAAAAGTTGGCTCTAAATGCTTTGATTCGCAGCTAATTTTATACTCTTTTGAGCAATAGTTATGAGTAGACTCGGGGTCTAAAACTTAATAAGCAACCTGATAAAATGGATTTAATTATTAAACTAGATCCAAAGCATCAGACTCGATATCGAAGTTAAGGAGATTCTCCTGAGATGGGACTGAATTTGATGCATTTATTTCAAATTTGCAGTTTGGACAGTTCCTCTTCTCGCTAAGCCAGCCATCAATGCATCCCTGATGGAATAAATGTTTGCATGGCGCCCGTCTAACTTCATTTCCCTTTTGAAAATCCTCAAGACAAATAGTGCAGGTTTCAGGTTCGTTGGCGAGAGAGCCATCGATGCTGTACTCGAATTTAGGCATTTCAGCTTCGATTTGCTCACTGGTCATGCCGGCGCTTGGCTGACTAAAAGCGTCTACACTATTCACGAAATCCTCCAAATATGAGCTAATTTGTCCACGAGGTGCAAACATGATCCGCGCTCTGAAAGGCAGTCCTTCGCTTTCGATGCTATCCTGATTCAAAGAATTCAATATCATTCGAGCTTGGTTGATTTGGATTTGCTGGATTATTAAAGCACGCATCAAGTCACTCGTATTCGTGCGAGGTCGAATACCGTGTCGACGTTGAGTGGAGCGACGAATAACTGGGATGTCAGCAGCACGTGCGGTTTCTCGAGCTCGGCGATTCATAATGCTCCAACGGTAACCAAGCATCAAAGCAAAAACTAAGAGGATGAGAGGCTCCAGCCAGATCAGTCTCTGGGAGCTTATAGCGTTGAAAAACCATAGGAAGAAAAGCACTAGTTGACTGAGAATGAGTATCATACATTTATTTGCCCAAATGCACCATCTGAAGTGGAAAGCTAACTTTCGGCACGCGTTCAGGGTAGCGTCGAAGATCTGTTTAGAGTGAGTGCTTGGAGGTTGAGAATCAGAATCAGAAAATGAGCGAGAACGAATCATGTTTATACGCACTTCTCCAGGGACTGGATTTGCATGGGCTTCTTCTGCAATGTTCATAGTATTGGCAGAAAAATCGGTGGTCTCGTTTGTATCGGCAGCGATTTCTGAAGTATTGATTGGCTCTTCTGTTGGTAAAGGTTCCATTTACTATCAGTATGTAATTTCTTTTGTTAATAATAATTAATATTCTGTTGATAGTTTTGGTAGCGTTCAAGATAAGCAAAACTGATCAAAGTTCAGAGAATGAGTCCTTTGAGGAAGACGGTTTATACTTGGTAGGGCATGAATATGTAAGTTTGCTTTTTTATAATGACGTGTTTTCCTCGTCTTATTGGCAAATTCTATGCATGAAGATCAAGCCATTCGAAGTACAGAATGCAAACAGATCTTAAAGAGCATAGGGTCAGTATATCGAACCACCTCTCTAATTTTGTCATGATAGAAATGCGCAGTGAGAGATGGATACTCGTCGTATCATTTGCTATCAGATAAATTAGTCTGCATATATAATCCTAGGCAATCGTCAAAACGCCGCTTAAATCCAAAAAAATCGTGAATGCCTTCTCTTTTGGAGAAAAGGGAATTCTTCAATGTACTCGTGTTAAAGCTGCTACTTAATCTACTGCTACGACGCTATTGTATCTTTAGATATTCAACATGACACCTATTACTCGTAGTTTTTTTTTTCCTTCCTGCTAACCCAAGAAATTTAGAGACTTTCATTCTATTGGCGCTACTTTCTGTCTTTTTCTCTTAGCATTCCAGGTGAAATTCTTCTAAATCATAATTCATGTAACTCCTTCGTTATCTAATCTGAAGGGAATTATTTTATTAGTAATTAATTACATTAACTCAAGTGGGATAGAACAAATCAGAACACCTACAAAAATAAACTTGACAAAGAAATTAATAATTTGCAAGGACATAAAGTTATAACATTTTACTAATTCTACTACCACCACAAAAAACATGTCTGAAGAGGTCGAAAGTCATATCCTCAAGCGTTATGAGATTATTCAGAAGCTCGGCAAAGGCGCCTATGGTATCGTCTGGAAGGTCCAAGACAAAAAAACAAAGAATATTGTAGCGTTGAAAAAAATCTTCGATGCTTTCCAGAACAACACCGACGCGCAGAGGACTTATCGAGAGATAATGATCCTCCAGGAGCTGGATCATGAAAACATCGTCAAATTGTTAAATGTTATTAGAGCCGACAACGACAAAGACATTTATCTCGTTTTTGAATTCATGGAAAGCGATCTGCATGCTGTCATCAGAGCCAGTATACTCGAAGAAGTGCATAAGCAATACGTTGTGTATCAAATACTGAAGTGCATGAAGTATATGCATTCAGCTGAACTTTTACATAGAGATTTGAAACCCTCAAATGTTCTCATTAATTCGGATTGCACGATAAAGATTGCTGATTTTGGGCTTGCGAGATCAATTGTCGCACTAGAAGAAACTCCTGGGCAGATTTTAACTGAATATGTGGCAACTAGATGGTATCGATCGCCAGAAATTTTGTTAGGGTCGTCGTTTTACACAAAAGGAATTGACATGTGGGCTGTTGGATGTATAATCGGAGAGTTGTATTACGGAAAGCCCATTTTTCCTGGCACTTCGACGCTGAATCAGGTCGAGTTAATCATGGAGGTAACTGGAAGACCGACAAAGGAGGACATTGATTCAATTCGCTGCCCACCTGTAAACATGCTTCTCGACTCAATCCCAGAAACGAAGATAAAGTCACTGAACACGATGATGCCATCTGCTTCAGACGAGGCGATTGACTTAATTAAAAATCTGCTCAAATTTAACCCTAATAAACGCCTGACCGCAGAAGACGCCTTGCTTCACCCTTACTTAGAAGAGTTTCATAACCCAGACGACGAGCCAGCCTGTAATCGGGTTATTCGATTGCCGATTGACGACAGTAAAAAACTCAATACAAGAGACTATAGAGAGAAGCTGTACGATGACATTAGCAAAAAGAAGAAAGAGCAGCGTAGGGCCGAAATCAGCAAACTCAAGCAATCAAAAACGATAGAGGAGATTAAGGACCCGGATGAGGAACCATCTAGATACTTGGACAAGTCTGTGCAGCTGCAAAAGTCTCGAGCAGATGGAAACACACAGCAATTTTATGCTAGACCAGGAGATTTTGGAGGAAATGAGCCCGGACGGCGACCTTGATGCTACTGTCCACTTTAATTCCGTAGATATTCATTATTGTACGTTTATTTTGGTTTGGCGCTCCTCACTAAGACAGGCTTTTAGATTCTTGTTGTGAGTTGATTTAGAGAAACCAGTTGGAGTATCTCTCTATCGTAAAATGAGTAAAATGTATGATTTCTTTTCTCATTATTAAGAAATGCCCTTGAAAAACTTGTCTCTAAAGCCTCAGAAAACCATTGACAGAAACTAGTGCTGAACGCAGACTGATTTTATGACAAGTAAAGGCCATCTTAGTTTCAAAAAGGCGCCAAAAGCATAAAACTAGGATCGATAGTTACGGATTTAGTACTTTTAAAATGGCGCGAAAGATTATTTTAAACAAAGCGAGCGTAATCTATTTATAATGTGACTTTTGCTTAATTAGCATATAAGTATTTTGAAAGAATCCTATTTTGAAAAAATAATCTAAAAAAATTTATCTAATTTGACAATGGATTACGCAGACCTCGTAAAACTCACTAAATCACACAATGACCAGGAGCGTAAAGCTGCTGAAGCCAAACTTCAGGAGGCGAAAGATGCGAACCCTGGATTGTTTATGCTCGTCGCCGCCAGAGAAGTTTATAACTCGCAACAAGACCCTCATGTTAGAATTACATCAGCCGCGCTCATCAAACGAACGATTGTCTACTGTCCAGTACATTTTCTTTTCGCAAACTTATTTATCTAATCTGTATCTCAGCCTGGAGGCACCAGCGTGTGGGTAAACATCGATAATGATACCAGAAAACAAATAAAAGAGTTCATTCTCGCGTCGCTTGCTTCAAACGAGCACGCTGTGAAAAACCTCGCTGCCAATGTAACCCTTCAATTCAATTTCCAATGACCCGCTAATCATTTTTTCCTTGATTTTTCCACAAATAGCTGATTGCCGAGATTATTGCCATTGAACTTCCACGAGGAGAATGGCGTGAGTTGATCCCACAGCTTGCTGAGAAGACCAGCAACCAAGACGTCGAGGTCAGAAAGGCGGCTATCATGGCGCTCGGTGAAATCGCTGAAAAATTGGTATGTTCTATTAATAACCTTCTCAATCTAATCATGTTTCTTCTCTGTTAACAGAAAAGAATCCCTCAGATCTTGGATAACCAGTTGACCGAGAGCATTCTTACCGGCATCTGCCTTGGTCTGCAACCTAACGAAGCCAATATTCAAATCAGAGAATATTCTATAAGGGCACTCCACGAATCTCTTGTATTCGTCAGAGCTCTATTCGAAAAAGAAGTACGAGTCACTCTTAAAGAGCCGGTTCTTATTGAATTAGGAAATTTTCAAATACGTGATCATCGGAGTCTTGGAAAACTGTATTTTCCAAGACAGAAATGTCAGAGTCCAGGCGTTGAGATGCGCGATTGATCTGTGCAAATATTATTACGTAAAGATCGCGAACTACGTTGAACCACTCTGGAAAGCCACCGGAGAATGGATTAGAAACTCTGACTCCGAACTTGCAATTCTATCGATAGAAGTCTGGAATACGATCGCTTCGATCGATCGTGAGAGAAGACTGGGTGTCGGAGAGGTATGATCAAGGATCTCTTTTGATAAACTAACTTTTTGACAATCATAGTCTGGAAAAAGCATGGCATTCGGCAATGAGCAAACTCTTAACATTACTGCTAAAGTCTACCAGAACCTCATTGCTTATCTCATGGAAAACTTGCTCAAAGAGGGTAGCTTCGAAAAAGACGATGGTGGTGAATTGAGCGTTGGTGCTGCTTCGTTCAGAACTTTGTGCTCTGTCTCTGAAGCTATCGGTGACTTATACCTTGAGTTCGCGCTTGTTTTCGTCTCAAGTAAGATTGAAAGGTTAATTTGTTGTTTTAACTTGCTGTCCCAAAGATCACCTCAGTAATGATAATTGGATCAACAGAAGAGCTGCTGTTCTCGTTTTCAACAGTATGGTTGAAGGTCCATCCAAGGAGAAGATCGTAGGGTTGATTAACTCTGCGATTGTTGCTCTTGCAGGCAAGATTGCTGATTCTAAGGTGAAAGTTGCTGAGGCTACCGCTATTTGCCTCGCAAAAATCGCTGAAATCCATCCTGAGTGCTATTTCTCCAACCAAACCGCCTTGCAAATTCTCCCAATCCTTTCACAAGGTCTCGAAGCCGTGCCAAAGGTCTCCTCCCACATCGCTAAAGCTTGGTCAAGCTTGGGAGAAGCTCTTCGCAAAATCGAAAACCACGGACTTACTCTTGATAGCGTTATTGAGGCACTCTTGAAAAACGCTTTCAGAACTGACATTACGAGCCAAGATTACAGTCTTATCGACCACAGTTTGATGGCCGTTATGAGTCTTATCCATTGTTGCAATAACAACCAAACTGTTCAGAAATTCTTGGGAGTCTTCCTTAACCAGCTCCAACAATCTGTAAACTTGACTGGAGACCGCAAGAAATTCATCCAGAGCGGGCTATTGGCCTGCATCCAAGTAGAGATCTTTTGCCGTAGAACTAAAATAACTATTGTTTTTCATTAGAACGCTCTGTTGCACTATGAGCCACCTGCGGACGACCAACTTGCCGAGAAGAGCTACCTATTAATCATTGACTTGTTTAAAACGATCGGTGATGTTACTTCAGACGGTATTCATGCCATTGCGGCCTGCGCTTCAGGTAACTATCAGAGTGTATTGAACCGAGCTGAATCTCTTTGTATAATAGCCATGAAATCAGGATTTAGCAGACATATGGAAGAAACCTGGAAAATTTTATCCCACAGTCTTCAAAGAACCAACGAAAGCGAGCTCTTCAGCGCTTGTATCGGAGCTCTGATCGAACTGTCCAGAGCATGCCCAGACCAGTTTGCTCAAGTGCTCTCTCAGCTGATTCCATTCTTGATCAGCAAACTGAACGTAAAGATTTTTTTTGTTTTTGTAATGTGTTAACATGTGAATTTTCTCTATACAGGATTCAAACTTCGATCGCTTCTTGAAGCTGAGCATCTTCACCGCTATGGGTGATATGGCTCTAGGTTGCAGCAAATTGATCGCAAACTACCTCCCAGATATCCTTAAAATCTACGATATGGCTCTCGAAGCTGGAATCAAGAGCCCACAAGAAGTAATTGATTAGTCCATAACAACCCCCGTTATAACCCGCATTGTAGTTGACTCCAGAGCTCAATGAGTACGTTGAGCAACTCAGAGACGGTTTTATTGAATCGTTCATTTGCTTCATGCACGGTATCGAGGGAAGTGACAAAGCCGCAGAACTTTTTAACTACCTCCCAAAGGTTATTCAGTTCTTGCAAGCAACTTGCAATAAAATCTACAACCCAACCATCGTAACATAACTGCTCCTTTTGAAGTGAAATTAAATTCTTCTTATAGGATTACTTGAGAAACGCCTTGGCTCTGTTAGCTGATGTCGGCAATTTCTATGGAAAAGAATCGAAACAAATTATTAACACACAATTTACACAAGATCTTATCACTATTCTCCGCAAAGTTCAAGGCACAAAGGACCAGAAGAGCAACGAATTCATCGTTAACTATGCTGATGACGTATTTGATATTTCTCTTTTGAAAATTTATTAACAAAATCTACGTTTTTTAGGTTTTCAAGCAATTATACTCATAAATCAAGAGTGTTCAAGAGTGCATATTGAAATAGATGAATTTCATTTCCCCTCTTTTCTTTTGTATTATTTCAATTAAAACAACGAGTGAATTTGAGGGCATAAAAGAGTTGCTATGACAATATATTTTATGCTGTGTTGTTAAGAGTTATAGGGAAATGTGATTCTTCGCATAGATCATATATCTCATTAGAATTATTCAATCAGAGGGAATGACATAATGATTAGTCACATATTCAATAAGATATCCTTTTCTCGATAGGTAGAGGAAAATATTGCCAATATACGCTTCCAAATGTAGGAAGAGAGGATTGACTTCAGAAATTCCTGATTCTTGAGTATCAGAAACTGAAACTAAAATATCTGTACCACTCAGAGCTAAGCGGAATTTATTTTTCAACGTTTGTTATCATTTCAAAGAAGAACCATTCAGTATAAACATATTTCAACTTTTTTTAAGTGTACTATAATCCTTTTTGAAATAATTTGTAGGCTTTTTTGTCTTAGGACTGAGAAAAAATAGTAAATCGTTTTCCTACTTGATTTTAGGTAACCGATCGAAAGATTAAATTTATAGAGAGAAAGAGAGAGGGACGGCATCATTTACTTGAAAATCTGTCTGAAAGAACTCCGCAGGAGAACATAAAAATAATAGAATACAATTGAACATTTACTTACCAATAACATTTTTTTATTTCATTTCAAAAGGCCTTCATTTTTTGGTGATGTTGTTTTTCTGGTTTTCATGGTCTATTTGAACTGGAGCAAAGCCTTAGCTGAGAGACCACACGATTTCTGGTTACTTCTGTCTGATTCGTAGTGTCATAATCTCATAGACGCGTCATTGTTTCAGGCACTTATTTAGTCTTCAACCAACTTCTGGAAACTTTCTTTGCTTCAAATTTGCCGGACAAAGCAAGAAAGCCGCCTGATATTTGGCGAGATACTAGTGAAATACGAAGCAAACACTTTTTTTTCATTTACAACTAATCTGAAATTCTTTTTGCTTGCCAATAATCTCAACATAACATAATTTCATTTTAAAAAAACAAAAAATTCATAATAATATGCTCAAAATTACGAAGATATATCCCAAAAAAATAAAATAAAAAATACATAAAGCTGTAAAAATTATGCGTATGAAAGATGTATGGGTTGAATAAAATTCTATTTGAAAAACGTAAAATATCAACAATTTTTCAAATAAAGCTCTAGATAGAAAGTTGCCAAAGCTGTGAAAAAAATTATAATATGATACAAACTTTTCAATGAAAAAGTTTTATCATAGTTTAATGATTATAAAAGTTGATTTCTCTATTAGTTAAGTTCAAGATATTCTTTGTGGGCTAGTACCCAACAGTATCATCAGTTTTTACCCTCTCAAGGACTGGTCGTGCCGATGCAAATGAGTTCTCGCCAGTTGGTTGATAAGATTGATCCAAAATGATAATCTCCGTTCCAAAACGTTTTCCTTCCCTCCTTCTGACCTCAGTTTTGCTCTTGTGTTTTTTCCTGCAATCAATTGCAGCATCAGGCCACAAGGACTTGCCTAGGATGTAACGCTCCCATCGCTTGGCGATTGGACGTACATCATCATAATCCCTTAAAGTCACCAAGAAATTGCTGAGTTTAAGGAGCTCTTCATCTGTCTTTTCCCCTGTGAACGGCGAGATCTTTACCGAATTAAATGAATGCAAGTATGCATGCCTTTCACAATCCTGTTTTCAAGAGATTAGGGACATGAATTGCAAAAAATAATTTTACATCAACAAGGATCACGTTTTTGAGCGGGATTCCAACGACTCTCAAGTCTTTAAAAGGTTTCGCTCCTTCGATACTTCTGCAGTCGTCGCGGTTGTATATTTTCGAAAAATATTTTGATAGGCCAAGCGCTCCAACTACAGTTTTCGTGTACATGTAGCTTTTTGTCGTGAATAGGACAACTTGGAAATATTGGTTCATTTTCTCAAGGAAAAGAGTTAATCCAGGGCGAAGAGCAACATAGTATGTGTTTGTCTCTCCTTTTTCTTCGATCTAATTCACAATTATCATCAGAAGGGTAACGATCGCTCATAATTACAGTTATTGCTTGGGAAGGACGGTCTAGAGGCTCCTTAGCTGAGAATATGAGCGTTTTATTCAAATCAAGCACGAGAGTATTTTTTTTCTAATACACACATAATTAGGCACATGGCCAGGAAGTTTGTAGTAGTACTATTGGCTTTTCAGCTTCAGGCTCTTCTTTCAGGAACTCTAGACTTGGAATCGTGGAATCTCTGAAGAATCAAAAGGTTAGACTTGAGGCAAGTGGGAGTGAGCTTACTGTCGTCTTGGTGTCTCGTTTGCGTTTGAAATGCTGTAGATAGTTGGCAGTCTTTTGCTAAAGAGCAAGCTGACTGCTGATCCAGAGGACTTCTTGGGACTTTGCATCTTGTTGTTGTTTCTTTGAGACAATCTATTCTAATCTAATTATTTGAAGGTGTTTGAATTTATATCATTGTGGATTGAGTCCAATATGTTGCTCATGCAAGTTCCAGTAAATTAGGAGAATTCTTTGGATTAAAATATTCGTTAATAAGTTGAAGAACGTTTTTAATAAATTCTTAATTTTTCCAAAAGCCTGCCCTTCTATCGTATTGACTTTGATAGAAAGCTCTTAGAAAATAGAATTAGAAGAAGATCAATCATGATCAAAGTTGCCGCAAAGACTTTTTGGGAGATTTCCGATGGTAAGCTGTGGGAAAAAGAGCTTCTCAATGTTTTTTTTGGCAATCAGTAAACGATTCGTTTTAACACTCATTCTATGCTGTACTCGATTGCTGATTTAATTTCCTCTATTTACGAATCAAATCCATTTTGTAATTCGGGCTTTTGCTTGATAAAACACAATAAAGACCGAATTTATGCATGGTTCCGGTGAAAGCTATTTCTCGAGCCAGATCAATTTAAGAATTCGGGTGTTTGTAATATGAACCTGAATTAAAGAGACTCTTATATGGCCTCTTAAGGAGTATTAACTTATGAGGTTTATTCTTCGACAATAAACTTGTCTACTGGTCTCTCGAAACCAAGCCATCAGGCTGAATCACCCCCAAATCTGGGAATTATAGCGATTGTATTGAATTTACTTGTTTTACTACATCAACAGGAAACTCTTCCAATTCAAAGCTTTTCACTTGTTGCTAAAGCATAGAAAGTCAGGAGGAACTCATTTCTTCAAATTAATCACAACTTCAAAAAATATAGGCTTTACCATTAATTCAGAATTTCGCGGCTTCTGATCTCAAAGTTTCTCAGTTGAATGAATTCTGCAATTAGGATCTCATAGAATATGAAATATTGTCTAAGGAATTCATTAAAAATTTTATGTCGTTCCCGAATCTTTATTACAGATTTCCAGTATAAAAAATTAGAATCCTTTTTATCCATCTGAGTCAAATTTTTCCAGAAAGAAACTGAAGTTCGAGCCCTTTTCGAGCAGAAAATCCCAAAAAGAACTTAATTGCAGTCGAAAGTTTAAAAAGCAAGAAAAAAGGCGCCTTTTGCAATATCATAGTATAATCACCATTCCATATGTTTGGTCACTAATTCATTGTAACATCACGTTTTCTATTTGAATTGCCACTAGTTAGTAATGACGTTTGACAGTTTCCTTGTTGAGGCCATCTCCAGCCTTAATCGCATTATTTTGTAAAGAAATAGTGATATCAAGTTCATGGAAAAGTATTGCAACGAAAATATAAAGTTAATTCTCCCTTTTTTAATGAAAAACTTCTACTGTTTGTTTGACTTCTCTGATAACTAAGCGCACTAGTCTGAAATCCCATATTAGCTACGAAATGATCAAGTCAAAGCAATTTTAGCTTGATTTTTCTTTTTCAAAGAGCCATACCATTATTATACTTTATATAGACAGGAATCCAGTATATTCAGAAACTTTAAATCAATTCAGAGCAAAGTGGTCAAATACCCTAACCATCTAAAATTTCTTTTTGAAAATGCAATTTGAATATTGTTCTGATTGTTCGTTATTAAATCGTTATGAAGCGATTATTCGCGCTCATGGAAATTATGTGCTCATGTCGTTGATATTAATTACTCATTACCCCTCTTAACTGTCATGGGAAGACTATTCACTCCCATATTTTGACTCCTTAGACTAGATTTCAACGTCGAATCCCATCTTGACTGAAACATAACTTTATGGGACCAGGAATATCTTTCGTCACAGGAGAAAATGTCTCCAAATGCCTTGCCACTAATATAATCAAAAAGGATGTTACGGATATTATACTCAAACTTGGTTGATAAATGTGTATTCAAACAGTGAGAAAACGCTCTACAGCAACGGTGACGCTAGGTTTTATTCTTTCTAAAGCCTAAATCTTGCCTATTGTCATGAGAGTTCTTTACACCTGAGGTATTCCTTATCGATAACCTCCCTTTTCATTCACTTCAAGCTGTACTATAATGTATAAATATTTCCGCTACGATAAAGGACGATAACTTGAACACAAATACAGTTCAAAATATTGACTTGATATCTGTCATGGGTTTGCGCTCATATTAACGGTAGAACTATTCATTTCAGACTAATATGATAATAGGCAGAGAGTTGATTTAAGCGAGATTTCTGACATCAGAATAATGATTCTTAAATTTTCCCTTCTAATATTTTGCAAACCATATTACTGTGGTCTAGCATTTATAGTATTCGAAATTTATCTCTCAAATCCATCCTGAGAGCTATTAGTTGTCTAGGAGTTTCCATTAGGTGTTGGGTTTCCATGAATGAACACACTATCAGTTTCCCGCAAAAAAATTGCCTTTAACACCTAAAGGACTAGTGTGATTGTTTTATTAATTTTCGATAATCGTTTTGAATAAACACCATTTAAACAATCGACTTAATCGAAACAGTATATTAAACAAGATGCAAGAAGATATAGAAGAAAATCGCTTTAAATGTCGGAACTTTTTCTTCAAGATGATCCAAGAGAAAATGCCAAGTGAGCTCTCACTAATGAATGAAAATACAACGCTTTCTACTTGAATTCTCAACAGAAATAGGCGAAGAACACATTAAAAAGGAAGCAGCGAGAAGTGAAGATAAAGTCTTCCAAAGAGCACAAGAAGAGTTCAGAAAACCTAATGTACGAAAACATTCTGCTAAACTCAGTTGATGATCGTTTCCGATAGCAACAAGAAAGTTTAAAGCGGTTGTATAACAAGTATATGCTCGAAGAGACAAAAAATCTTAAACTTAAGCTTGAAAACTTGTAATAATGAATTGTTTCAAGTCGCTCTTGAACTCTCCAAACTGAATAGCCTGCGAAGCAAGCAGAATCAACCTGAACCCACTCGAGTGCAGCCTCAGATGCAACCTCAACCGCAACAACAACAGCATCAAATGCAGTCAACGCACCAGCAACCCTCCTCACAATATAAACCGATGCAGACCACACAGCAGCGAGTTCCTACGCAAACTCAGAGTACGGTCAACCCGCAATTTCAACAAGGGAATATGAATAGACCATCAAATGAATACCAGAGCTCTGTTCCGACTCAACGCGTAAAGACTTTGAGCTTATCATGGTGACATCAAACTTCTTTTTTTATCAGCAGATGGATCCTTATCATCAACAACAGCCCAACTATCCAAGGACTTCAACAACGGCAACTCCCACTAATTATCATGCGCCAACCCCTAGCACATCAATTCCAACGCCAACCCATAACGAAACTCAGTCACATATCGTGGCCAGTATGTTCTAAATCACTATAATTTTTCACCATTTTTGTTGCAAACAGATCTCTGCGAAATTATTGCATCTCACGAAGTGCTCCCTGATTTGAAGGCGTACTTCATAGGTGCCCAAAGCAAGTACGGGCCCCAAGAGAGCCAAAGTATTAAAGAGCAGTTGATGATTGTAAAACACTTGATTTTTGTTCTCTCATACAGTTGTGGCATACAGATCGGTCTCTGCGAAAAAAGAGAGGTTAAGCAGCTGGAGAAGATATCTAACATAGAAAAACGAATGCAGAGTCTCAAAGATAACCTTGAAAAAATGTTGAAACTCCAATATGAAAAAACAACGAAGGAGATCCAGCAACATGCGCTCTTCGCTAAGTTTCGAATGAGTTGCGACAAAGACCCTCACTACAAAAATGCTTATTCTTCCTTGGTAGCTTTCTTAGCAGAGTGCTTCTCTTATTCTGGATATAGTTTACTTCAAATCCTGGAGACCCAGCAATTAGACAACAATTCACTTTAAAAAGGCTTCGTCAAACTCTTGAGGGGCTCAACGCGAAACTCGCACATGTAAACACCACGAACACAGCAAACAAGGTCGAGAGTAAGAGTTTACTAAAAAATTGAAGTGATGAGGAAATTATTAGGCACGAATCAAAGTCATTTAGTGAGCAATAAACCACCCCAGCAAGTACCTCATCAAATGCAAGGTTGGTCAGCACAGGTCGGAGATCCCGGGAAACAGTCGTATCCCTCACAGCAGAACCATTCGCTTGGATCAGGTCTAGAGATCGAGCAACATTATTCTGACTCTCACTCAAAAGAAAAAATATTGTATTTTACGTTCAATTGTCTTGGCCTTTATTTTTTCTCTCTAGTACAGCACAAGCGATTCCTCAAAAACAGTTACCAACAACTCACCAAGTATCCCATCCACCTCAGCAGTACATGGGCTCGCAACAGCAGCAACAACATCATAGCCAATTTTCAACGCAATCAACTCAATACGGCTCACAGACATCTCAGTATGGATCACAGCCAACTCAGTATGGTTCACAGACAACTGCGTATGGATCGCAGTCTTCGAATAGAAGCTCTGCCAGCATACAGAAGCCTCCGATGAATACCATGCAGCAGCAGCCACCACCCACTCAAGGTTACAAACAATCCCAGTCGTTCGAAAGCGACCATGGTAGTGCTTTGTCACAACCTTCCATTGGCTACAGTGCCAAAGTTATTCCTCAAAACACAAGAGATCAAAGGTTCTACGACAAGAGCAGTACATCATTACAAGGGAATCTTATGCCTGAAGAACAAAAGGCAGTCTCCTCCAGTCAGAATTATAAGAAAGCTATTGACGGTAAAATAATATTTTTTTATTCAAACCGAAATCTAATTACAACACCTACAGAACAAGCGATTGTAACTAAATTTGATAAAGTATGCGAGAATGTTCTTCGGTATCTCAAAGACCCTCATTTACAATCAATGGAGCTTCCAGACCCTTCTAAACCTATCGACAAAAAGGAATCTCCAGTGAACCAGCCGCTAATGCAAAACATGAAGATGGCTAACCCCCAAACCGGTTCGCAGTCGTCAATGACAGGCGGCCATAGTTATGATAATTTTTCAAGCACTGCTCAGCAGCAGTCCTTACGAAATAAACTACAAGTGACTCAGACATATCAGCCTTCTCATCAGTCAAATCCTCAAGCACAACCCTATAATCCACGTGGAGGCATGGAGACTGAAAATTCAGCTGAGGATCAAGATCCTTCCAAGAAAAAGATAAAGTACAATCCTCCTCCTCAGCAAGAAAGAAATGTATACGAGAAAATTAAAGAGAGACTCAAAGAGCAAGTCGCGGCTCTCAAAAGAGAAGGATATGACTGTAAATCCGACTCAGCGGACGGACTGCAGGGAGTGTATAATCTTTGCTTCTTTAAGCGTAATTCCAAAACTACTTTTCGTTTTTATACTTACCAATATTAATTCAGCTCGTAGACCTGATTGGACGGTTAACATTCTGATTCCTCTGTCAATGGAACCCTTTCGGATGAAAGTCAAGAGTAATATTCCTGCATTTATTGAATTTTTGCTAATAGAGTTCCTCAATTAGCCAATCCGAACTATGTACCAGACGAGAAGATTAGTATGTTTTTAAGGGAACGGGAGCTATTTAAGAGTGTGGATGCATATTTCCACCCTGACAATTACGCTCACATTAATGTTTGAAAATCACAATTTCTTCCGATGTAAACTGTCACTTGGCACGGTTACTTGCACAATTTATAAGGTCCTAATTTTATGATTTTTGTTTTTTTGGTAGCCTAATGCGAATTTATAATTTTTTCACCTGCATACACTTTTGAGGTTGAAAGAATTCAAAAATCGTTCTTCTAATTCTTCTTTTTGACATTTATAAGCCTAAAGTACATCGCAACTATCACCTACTATGAATGCCTTGAAGAGGTTGCGTTCAAACTTTGTAATTAACAGTCATTTCTAATCAATTCTTAAAAACAAATTATCTTCTTCAACTTTTTTTTGACGTGAAAAAAAATATACTTTCTGCGAAATATAGCAATAACAAATTCATTTATAAGCAAAACACAACGTTATGAATATAGGCAGTTAGAGAAAATAGCATTATTGGTTTAAAAAGATGAAAGAATCGAATTTTAATGAGTAAAAAAAATTTTGCTATTCAAAGCAATGGTTACTTATTCAAGAATGATAAATTTAAAAAGGTTTCATTTCTTCAACAAGTAATGTTGGTTTTCTGGACTCAAAATCAAAGCTTTGGAATGACGTAAGCGGGTCGGTCATCTCAGTGAAGAGATTTGTAGGGGACACTGAATTGACTTGAGTTCTTAAATATACAATATTGCTGTGGCTGGGTGATGTATTGCAGTGTATTTCGGATAAATTCCTTCGTTTCTTTGCGTGTCTAGAGCTATGATCTGAAAGAAAAGGGAATTTAATTGCACTTGATTTTGCCGTTTGTGGATAGCTCGGGCTCATAAAATAAGAAGAAGAATCCTCAAGTTTTGTTGAGATGCTGAGGTTCTTTCGTTTCGCGGAACTTACTTGGAATGATTTTGCTAAATTCTTTGCATACGTGATCCGAACTTGTGAGAGTTTGCGCCCAGTGCTCTCTTTTTCTTCAGTCATACCTTGCGAGTTGCTGATAGAACGAATCGAGTCGATGGCAGACTTAGAAAAGACCGAAGACTGCTTTGGTATCAGAGAATGCGAGTGAAGTGGTGTCGAATTTTCTACTCGGGCGCTATCAAATTTATCCTCTGATAAAAAAGAGCATTAGAGCATGTAACAATAGGTATGAGACTACCTGTACCGAGGAGGCTTCTGATCTGTCTACTCGCAAGAGACGCTGTGCGAGGCTTCTTAAGTGGTTTTATGGTTACTTTGACGATTTTGTTTGCCCTGAGGAGTTCAGCCGAAGCAGTTGAGTATTTGCTCGCTTTGGTTTGGCTCTCAACTAGAATATCGGAACATTAATTCAAATGAAAATGACATTGGATACGTAAATGGATCTGAGAGAGAATTTGAGAGTGATGGATCATTCGCGCTTTATCACTAGATTTCGTTGCTGTTAGAATCCTCTCAAGAGCTGTCTCTCTATCAGATTTGACAATAATCGGTTGGCCTTCTCTTTCCAAGCGGACTCTCTCTGCGATTTCGAAATCTTGCTGCCTTAATTTTTCTCGTTCTTTTTCAAAATATTCCTTCATCGGGTAAAATCAACCTGTTATCCAGAGGAAAATAAAGTACCTCTTCCGATAAATTCACTGTAAGTGCCCTCGCTTTCTCCTCCATTTGAGCAAAAAACTCTTCTTTCTCTTTCTGAGACTTGGATTTGAAGCCATATTCCACATTGTTGTAGAAGTATCCGCGTTTCTTCTCAAGCGTTTTCATGGTGAGACTGGTCAGTTTACTCTTGAGGTCTTCGTCATCCTTTATCTCCTCACGCGTTTTCTCACTTTTGAGATTTTTTGTTTCCGAAATCCCATGAGCAAGCAATAAGCCACCATGATCTGAATTGCGATTTCGGTCTCTTGGTGTGTGACCTAACACTCTTTTAAGCTCGGCCACTCTTCTTTCTTGCACAGTTTTGCTGAAATCTCCGAGATCAAAGGGTTTTTTTCCTTTCCTTATCCCAATATGTTTAGTTCCAAACTTAAGAGAAACGCCTTTTTCCAAAGAAATAACTCCTTCTAATGCAGCCTCGCCTATATAATAACATTATATATTGATCAGCTTTATCGGTCTTACCTTCATTTTGAATGACAGTTTCAACCTTCTGAACAAGTTCTACATAATAATCAAACATAACTTTAAACCGACCGGCAAGTCTCTCAATTGCAGTTTTTTCCAAGGACTCGACGTTCTGCATCACCAAGGCGACACCTTCTTCTTTTGAAGAAGCTGAAATAGCATGACGTTGAAAATATTGCCTGATGTCCTCCATGCTTACAAAAAGTTTTATAAAGATGTTCTTTGAAAGGAATAAGACTCAGTCAGCTCATTTGTTAGTTACCGATTGAATAACTGAGAGGAATTCTTTGATTCCTTCAATCTCTCCAAAGTACCTTGTGAACAAGTTCTTGATTTCCTCAAGATGCAAGCCAAAGTTCATATTATCTTGAGCATTTTCCTCCTTTCCATGATCTGAAGAAGAGATACTTGTGAAGGTATCTTCACGATATAAATGAAGCATAGGAGCGCGATCCACAGATTTTGTTCGCTTTGGAGTTCCTTGGATATTGTCTTGTACTTTCTTTTCCCCTCGAATATCTCGTAGGTACGAAAATATCAGCGAGTATATGGTTTCTATCTCTGGAGGGAACGATTCGCCGCTTTGCTTATAAATGCTGCGGAAGAGTATTAAATATCTATTGTTAATTGTTGTTCAGAAGACCGAAAGAAAGGGTTGCCAATATTACCTGTGGAGAACTTCGATGAAATTCAAATAAATCCTGACAACAGACGATTGCACGTCAATTCCGCGGTTTAACAGATGATCTAATAGGTGAGTGTGGGGTTCTTCGAAATTGATGCTGTAAACAGGAATAAGCGTCTCCTCTCTTTGGAGTTGAGTATCAAAAGTCGTTTTTTCAGAGCCGTATGACTGTCGCGATTCTTTGCTGTCTTTTTCGTCGGAAGCTTTCGTTAAAGCATCCTCTTCTTGGTTAATTTTACCTATTACAATATTTTCCTAAGTATCAGTAAATTTAACAGTTCAATAATACCTCCAGCATGCTCTTGGGATTCATTCAAAGCATCACTTTTATTTGATTCTTTTGTTTCGGCACTCGCAATCTCCAATTTATTGGAAGTATTTTCTTTTGGAATAAGTTCTCCAGGCTGAATCACTTTGATACGTGGCTGTTCGGAGCAATCTTGCTGAGGAACAGCTCCAGAAAGCTCAGTTTTCTGACCCTCTGAATTTACCACCTGTTTTAGATTGATGCTCTCACAGAACATAAGCATGCTGTCTAACTCGCTTTGCATTTGCACTCTCTAGAAAGTATAAATTATTTTCCTCCAGATAAAGCTTTCGAAACCTGATTTGTCAAATCTTCATACAAAGTCCGAAGGGAGAGTTCCCCAAAGGCCAGTTTAGTGAACCTCTGGATGATCTTGTCGGCGAGGGTTTCAACTCCGTCTGGGTGCAAACGATAAAAATTTTGTATATGATGAATGATATGATTTGCTGGAAGTTTAGAAAAAACTCGAGCACTCTTTTTTTCCTCATTGATACTCGTAACGTTTCTCTTAAAGGCAGGAATCTGAAGATGCGGGACGTGGTGATGAGAATGCTCAAAATAGGAATGACGCTGTGGATTATCGAACGCTTTTCTTGAGCGGCTCGCAGGTCGCTTCTCATTGGATTGATGCTCGTCATGTGCAACAGGCGAGTTGTCAGCCGTGCCTTCATTTAAATATTCCCTAAATCAAAAAATGAGGGGTGGTAGAGAGCCTGAAGGGTACCTTTCAATTTTTTCTAAGATCCGAATATAGCTCTCAACCAAAGCGGAATTTGATTTTTTGTTAGCGAGATCTGAGGCGTACTTCTCATATTTCTCCAACTCTTGTTCATAGAACGCATTTAATTTCATATTTTCCTGTTGTTCAAGGAAGCTGTTTTGAAAGAGCTCGAAGAGGAGGATTTTACATCTATCTTAAGCAGTATTTTAGACATTTTTGTTTTTTCTTCCTGGAGTTTCCGCTCTCCATCAGCTAAAGCCTTCCGCTGCGACTCAAAGAACTCCCTTTCTTTTGATTCAACCAAACTGAGGTTTCTTCTGTACTCTGAAAGAGCATTATCAGTTTCAGTCTAGCAAGTTAAAGGAAATTCAAGCTGGAATTTGATTACTTTTCTCGTGTTAGCTAAATACTCAACTTGTCTGAGATCATTAAAGCGCTTGCCAGCATGTGACTGCATTTTCTTCAGCAAGTCTACTTTCTTTGAGATCACCATCTAATGAATTCCAATACACTTGTCAGAGATAAAGCCAGAGGATAGTACTCACCTTATCATTGTGAACCTCCTTTAGCTTTTTTTCCAAGACAGACTGTTGTTCATCTTCTTCGTCCAACAAATTCTTCACTTTATCCAACTCTTCCTCCAATTCTCTCACTTTTTCTTCAAGTAAATCCGGATTCGGCTTGCTGGAAACTGAGAAATATGACGGGAACAAGCTCTTCATGAAACTTTTTTGAGTCTGATTTGGATCTACCATTGAACCCCCTCGCGTATGCGACTGAACAGAAGATTGATTTCTTGACGACAAGATTTTATCGAAATTGTTTTCTTCTTTGTCCATATTGATCAATAGCTCTTCAAAAACTTGAATTTGATTAATGCGTTCACAATTCGTATTGTAAAGGTCATTGTATATCCGTTGCAACTAGAATTATTTGAGTATAAGCGAAATGTATGATTATAAGCAAACCTTGATTTCGGTAGACTGAGAGGCGGCGATCTCGAGTTGGATTTGCTGTTCGTTTTTCTCAAATTCTTTGTCCAACAGATCCGCTTTCACAGCTAATTTCTCCTCATAGAGCTTTTGCTTCCTAAGAAGCTCTTCTTCTTCAGCTCTCGCTTTGTTAATCCTAACTCGACGTGGTTGAATATACATTTCTTCGGAGATGTCTCTGCGAGTTTAAAGTAATTTTTTCTTACAAAAAGCTCTAATCTCTGTTAATAAAATAAAAGTTATTTAATTCTGGTTCAATAAGAGATTTAATATTGAAGCTTAGAGATTTTAAGCGTTATAAAGGAGCAAAGAAACCTCGGTTCATCTCAAAAGGAACAGCGAAAAAATTCATTTCTGTTATCCTAGCTCCACGAGCAGGATAAACTCGTTGTCTGTCCTAGGTTGTGATACTAATGCCTCAAGTATACGTTCTATGAGCGATCTCTAAGTGGAGATAACTTTTTAAAAGATATAGATATTTTCCGCTGATGAGTAACAACCAATATATATTTATTGTTGTTTATTTACGAATCTTCTATCATTTCTGGTTCGTATTCTTCATCTACTTCATTACGGTCTTGCTTTGTCTCAGGTTCTTGTTTCTTTGGGCTCCCATCTGGTTTTCTCTCTGTGGGTTCTCTATCCTCTTGATTCGCGCCTCTGTTAGAGTCGTTTCTCACTTCTCTATCAGAGAACTTTTGCTCGTTGCCCATCGCTTGCATGTCTTCATTTCTCCTGTCAGACTCTTGTTTCTTTGGACTTCCATCAACTATATTTTTCTCCTCTCTTTCAGCGGATCTTTGCTCATTGCTTAACGTGTGCTTTGGCTCTAACGCTGAGTTCTCTTCTTTGACATTAACTTCAGGCTTTTGTTCCGAAATCGAAGCTTTTTTCTGGAATGCTGACTCTCTTTGTCCCGAGGAAGTTGGGTCAGTTTTTATATTTGCTAGATCTCCTTGTTGATCTTCAATGTAAGTCGCTTTCTCCTTGAACGATCCTTTAAAAGAGAAGGCTTTTTTATGTTGTGTAGATTCGGCATTGCGAGTCGAGACTGGATCAGGTGTAATCGTTTCAGTGCCTACTCGAATCAAATCATCGGTTTTGTTGTGTTGCAGTTTTCCTTGCGGTGACCTAAAAAAGTTTTTGCTATTCTGATTTCCCTTCATGTAGCTGAAAGTGTGCGTTGGCGTGGTGATGGTTTTGAAACTAGTTGAAAGCAGGCTTTTCGTGTGGCGATTTTGTTTGAGATTTCGGAATTTCGGAGCCAAGTCTTCAACTGGCAGAGATTTCGCATCTTCAAGAGTTTCCAAAGCTTCCTTCGCTTGGAACTGCTTATCGTTGATCACCTCTAGCGCTTGATCCTCTTGGAAACTGAGATCTTGGATCTCCTTTTCAATCTCAAGGATCCTCTTCTCTTCTTCCTGATACATTTTCCATTTTTCCATGGCACAAGCCTCTTGTTTCAGATCATAAAACTGCTTTATTCTCGCCTCTGCAATCTTCTCCATTTTAATAACATTGTTACGTTTCTCATTCTTTTTCCGGATAGCGTCTTGCTTAGCTTCTCGTAGTCGCTTCTCATTTAACTCTTGCTGTCGTTTTATTTGCAGAAACTGCATATGTCGCTGTTCTTGTATCATTCTTCTTAAATTTTCTTGTTCTTGTATCTTCTGCTGCCTTATGTTCTGATTGCTGACCATCGAGACTTGGTTCGCGGAATGGGTTTGCATTTCTAACTGATGGATATAATTCTATTTATCATAAATTATAATGAGAAACAGAGGCTCAGATGATGAAGAAAACCTTAGTTTGCTCTCTCTCCAACCTTCGTTGGTAAGTTTCATATGCTTTTACTTGAGTGTCAGCGATAGTTTTTCCAAGTTTAACTTTTTCTTGTTGTAGGACATTCAGGCGATTCGCGAGAAGCCTGGCGTTCTGCTCGACCAGTTTGCGTCTCGCTCGAACTTCCGCGAGTGAAACTGACCTTTGCAGAAACTTGCCATCTGGAGAAGAGTGCTCAGACAGAGATGGTTTGAAACTTGAAGAGATAGGTTTTTCCATTTATTTGCTTTATTTATGTCTTTTGTAACTAATTTTAATTATGCGTAGATTATTTTATAATTCACTCATACCTTTTCAGATCACTTCTTTGTTTATCAGTTTATTGCCCCATTCGGAACGAGTTACTTTGAGACGTGGGACATTGTAAAAAGGAATTGGAAATTTTTTAAACTCAATTTAAATGACCCGAAAAGTTCTTCCTTAGGCTATAATTGCATTGTTTCCGGCTTTTATATTAGGACATGCGTTTCGAAAAATTCTCATAACAAATTTTCAGTTGTTAGACAAACAATCACCTCTGTTTTAATGTAAATCTATAAACTGGTCCGTCTAATAGTGAAGATGACTTGGCTTTATAAACTTTACAAAAAGAGCTTAAAGGTTGTGTGTGAACTCATAAATAACAAAAGCAAACCTCTTCCTCACAGCTGTTGGAAGTAAAAAATATTTGAGCAAATCAAGTGCTTTCTTTTTCAATGAGATTGTTAAAATAAACATAATCGCATGATTAAGCTCTTATTATTATTTCTCCTTTATGAGGTGCTTGTGGTATTCACGTTGACACGTACTCTTTTCAAATAGCATTTTCTTTTGTTTGTCGATGTGGTTTCTTCTGTAGTTTCTGTAATTGTGGTCGGTGTTGGAGTCGTTGTTGCTGGCTCTGTGGTTGTCTCCGCTGTCGTTTCTGAAGTAGTCTCTGTAGTTTCTGTTGTTGCAGTGTTTTCTGCTACTTCCTCTTCTTCTACGACAGCAGTAGTCTCTTCATTCACTTTGACACGTACTCTTTTCAAATAGCATTTTCTTGTGTTTGTCGCGGTAGTCTCTTCTGTAGTTTCTGCTTCAGAAGTCTCCTCTTCTGCTGTTTCTGTTGAAGTTTCTGTAATTGTGGTGGTCGTTGTCTCTGAGCTGGCCTCAGTATTTGTCTCTGTTGTTTCTGTTGATGTGGTGTTTTCAGTCACCTCCTCTTCTTCTACGACTGATGTAGTCTCTTCAATTTGTTGAGTTGCTTCCTCGATTTCAGTTGTCTCTTCCGTCGTTGTTGTATTCTCAGTTTGTTCCTCTGTGGTTTCAGTCGTCGTCGTTGTTTCAGTCGTTGTATTTTCAGTCTCTGTAGTTTCAGTCTCTGTGGTTTCAACCTCTACAGCTTCTTCTTCACTGCTCTCTGCTTCGCCACTGACAACCGACTTGATAAACAAGGGATCAAATACCCCATTCAGCCCACGTGGGCAACCTAATTCTGCGACTTCATCGAAGGGTATAACACCTGAAACTTCCACCGATCCACCATTATTAAATTCCAAAAAATATCTGAGTTCAGACTTGTTTGTAAAATTCCCAGCTGCCTGACTGCCTGTTTCTCCATTGGTGAAAGTCACGGTCTTCTGCTCAACATCAATGGTGATTGTAAAGTTTTTAGTTGCGTCAATAGTTCCATCAGTAGAAGAAATTCCAAACGTTTGTCCGTCTGTGCAGATCGAAATGGACTGACTTCTCTGCGACACATTCACCAACAGGTCAATTATGTCGAGCCTTTCTATCATTCCGACACAGACATAACCAGTGCTACTCGCATTGGTTGTCACGTTAAAGACGGAAACGTTGCCTTCGCACAAAGTGTATCCAAAATCAACTTGAACACCTTCAGCATCAGATATTATGGTTTGTGTAAGCTCATCATATATGAGGTCTGCGTTTCTGGAGTATAGTAGCCATTTCAAGGATTCTGCATTTATTCCTAAGTCTGAGAGGGAGTCGTGATCAATGATAATGCTCTCAGCGGTTTCATCGAGATTCTCTTCCCCTTCATTCATAAAGAAACCGTATTGTTCCTGCTTTTGAATGGCAAGTGCAGTCTCTATGGATACAAGTTAAGCCTCTGAAAATGTGTTTTAGTACCAGAAATGAGCAAGAAAGTAAGTAGCCAGCAAGCAGCGATGCACTGTTGTTTCATGCTTTACAAGTTATGAGTTTGCAAGGAGTTTTTGCCTTCCTACGATTTTATTGTAGTACCTCAAGGTACGTTTTACGAAAAAAGTTAGCGTTTAAATTTAGGTTAAAAAGTCGTTTCCGTACAGGAAAAATTTCAAAGATTTGAGTTATTTGTCAATAAGACGATGAAAGATAATTTCATGTGAGTGCAGATCTAAGGTGATGAGTGGGAAAAAATCGCTAATATTGAGAAAATCGTTTGTATGAAGTGTCTGATTGATGAAGATGAAATAAATAGTGATTGTGTGTGGTCATAACGTGATAAACTTTTGATGAAAAATAGTTAACTGTGAAAACAGACCTTCGAGTTGAGTCAGATGATGGATAAATCGTAAAGATGAAGCATCTTTTAGAACTCTCGTGATTAATTCTCCAGGCACTGTCGAGAAATATGTAAATTCTGCAATATGTCACTTAATAGAAGAAATTCTGCAACAAATGTATTTACAGTGTTGTGCCTAAATCGCAATGCGTGAGTTTATCGTACATTTTTTGAGGTGATATTCCTTCTTTCTTAATATAGGTAATGGAGCCGACAATGGGAATATGTTCCAGAGCAGCCCTGAAATGAAACAAGAAAATTTACAATTTCTTGTTTGTCCGTCCTTAGTGCCCTCAGGCATTTTATAATATTTCTTCTCTTTAGAAGTCAAACTATAGATCAAGATGAAAACATATTGTTACGAAAGTCATGGTTTATGGTTTTCGAAGTCAATTCTCAAAAGATGAAATTATCAATTGTCAGATTGATGGACTTACGTGGTACTTGTTGGGAGGTTACATCATATACATTTCACTCTTCGTTCAGAGAGCTCTGCTTTTCGAGCAACTACAGTTTAATTAATTCTTTGGACGTTCTTTAACACATCAAATTCAAGGATTTGCATCCTCAATTGCCGTTGAAACAAGAAGAAATTTCTGTAAACAGAGAGGAAATAACAAAAAAATAAGGGTTGTTTCGAGATTAACGTAGGATATCGTTTCTTTCGAATCAAATAAGAGCCACGTTGAAATCTAAAATGACTGTGACAACGAACTGAATTTTGGAGCTATCATCCTGATATGCGTGCAACTAATAGCACACTACAAAACTCTAGTTAGAGAGGATAACAATTTACTTTGATTATTTGGTTATATTTTGTAAAAGAATTAATTGCAAACGCAAATCAAGTTTTCGAAAACTCTTACAAGAATATTTCTACAAAGAGTAGCTAATCAAGGTCACATTTCTTTCGAGGATAAAAGTCCATTTCTTAATAAGGGGTTGCAAATGCAATTATTTGCAGTTAGAATTCATCAGTTATTAAAAAATAAACGCACTTAAATTATCAAGATTCCTTGCTAATAGGATTTAGCGATTGATAAACTGCCTGAATTAAGTTTTTGAAAAAATGCTGGTATCAAAGCTAAAGAAAGATGAATATGCCAAGTTTTGCGCTGAAACAAAACAGGTTTTGGACAGTCGACTAGACAGCTCAAAACTCATCACTCAAACTATACCCAATCGAGGTTTTTCCTTCAGTCTAACGCATTTACTAATCGAAACATCTGCTTAACTAGAGGCAATCTCCACTCTCAAACTGTCAAGAGATAACAAATATATCGTGCTCGGCTTAGTTAATGGAAATATTCAATTGCTTGATGCAAAGATCTTCAACGTTGAAATTGAGTTCCAATATGCTCATCAAGGTACGCCCATCATTTGCTAGTCCACAGAATTCATCAATCTCGCAATACATTAATAGATGCCGTCACCGCGCTGGAGATTACACCTGATAACCGGCAGATTATTTCAGGATCACGGGATCGAATGACCAAAATATTCGATGTTAGAAAGAAAAAAGAGATTAAAGCTTACAAAGAGAACGAAGGTAAGAAAATCTCGTGTGCACCAATTCAATTAGTTTTCTATAGGTGATATAAGTGCAATTTGCTTAAGCGAAGATGGAACTCGATTCTACACTGCCAGTTATGATAGAAAAGTTGTATTCTATGATTTGCGCGAGATGGATAAACCGCTGGGAGTCATCCTTGATGTCCATAGAGACGAAATAGAATGTCTTATTGCCACAAAGGAAGGCGATATTCTGATTTCCGGAGGAAAAG
>ENA-UOTX01000388-UOTX01000388.1-compost-metagenome-genome-assembly--contig:-NODE-388-length-48106-cov-15.679256_pt1 | contig 48106 bp, 24 predicted proteins | sample MGYA00238143_ERZ746982 | MGnify/ENA primary metagenome ERZ746982 (study PRJEB28758, sample SAMN06268862) | compost metagenome | isolation source: single cell | place: USA: California, Emeryville, Joint... | reverse complement strand
CCGAGTAACAACACATCTCTATATACATGCTCGTATTATGACGAGACAAGCAGAATGTACAAGTCTGATGGTTGCTCATTTATTGGAGAGAACATGACTCACATTATCTGCCAGTGTAACCATGCGACAGAATTTGCTGTTCAAATTAACCAAGATACCTTGAATTCACTCGATAATTTCTTCAATAAGCCCTCTCTTCAAGAACTACTCGAGTTGTCTGCCGCAACAATAAAAATGAAAGCTTTCAACAGTCAAGCATTTACTCTTGCACTTCAAAAGAACATTCTTTCCAAAGTCTCAAAAGCCGTCCTGGAGTACAAGATTCAGAGGATTAATTATTGGCCTATCGTTATTTCGATAACCATCCTCGTTCTCTTTATTTTAATCTACCCATGCCTAAACTTCCTTCAGACCATCAAAAAAGATTATTTTGCAAGTTGGGAACCCGAAACGCTTGCTGCACCTAAAGAAGAGGAATCTCAGCAAGATACTAAGATTCCGAAAACAAACTCTTTCAAACAAGCAAAGAATTTCTGGAGCTTTTATGCACTTGTCTATGGAAGATACGAAAAGTTCCTAACAAACAATTTGGTGAGGACTGCCTCATTTTACACCGAAGTACTTAATCTCATTGGTAATGTGCTCTTGTGGACTCTCTTCTTTAACTCAAGGAGCCAAAGCTCAACTGCGTTAACCTACTTATACGTACCGCTTTTGGCTGTCTGCACGAGCTCAGTTAGTTATTATTTGGCTTTAGGACTCCTCAACTACTGCAAAATCCGATCTTTGAAGAAGTTTCACCTCTATGCTGAGAAAGGGTTAATTTACCGCACTTCTCGGCTGGTTTGGTTCGAAAATATACAACTACTGTTGTGTGTGATTATAATAATCGGATGGCTAGTCCTATTCGGCGCTTTTTCGACGATACTGGCTGATATTGAGGCCCTAACTTGGCTTGGTTGCAGCGCATTAGCTGTAGTAATCAGCTATGGTGTAATTGATAGCATCCTAGTTCTCCTCTATTTCTTCAAGAAGTGGAAAAAATTGTTCTTGCTTTTGGCATTGAGGTCTTTAAGCAGTGAGTACATAGCTTAAGCTCTTCTTGTTATGTCTATTTCACTTTCCCGTATTCATCAAAACACAATTATAGAAACTTTATCATTTAAATTTTCATGGAAATAATGAAAATTCATATGCATTATGCCATTTTCTGATTCATATTGAGCGTACTTTTAGAATGACAGACAAGGAAATAAGGAAATAGATATTAAGGATAACGTAACACTATTTGCAGGAGGCTTGTTGAAACAAAATGACGAAGAAGAACTTTTTTTTAATGTATTCATACTGAATAAGTAATTGGCAGTTTTGGCTGAAACATTGCAAATCATTTAACAATCATTCAAGACATTTTTGTCGATATATCCAGCACGAATGCTGTCGTCCTCCAGAGGGAAAATCTAATCTTTTGTCATTGAGATAACTTTTGGGTTTTTCAATTCAGCTTCTGAAGTCATTTTGAAATCGATTAACTAATTTTCTGAAATAATCGATTTCCTTGGAGTGTTTTTTGCATTTGATATAATCAATATTTGACAGATACTAAGTCCTTTTAAATACTCTTGATTGTCTTTTTCTCTGTATATCTAAATTTAAAATGAGAAAGATCATATGATATTCACAAATTACATTCAGACATGCTACTTTCGGAAAGAACTCGAAAAACCGAAAGGAGATCGTTGCTAACATATTTTTGAGGGCATTCAAGCCTCCTAAGTAAATTTACCCCCAAAAAAATATTCTTTAAAGTGAATTTTTACTTGCCGGATTAAGAACACCACATATGGGAAAAGCGGGTTCCAGAGTTTGTTACAATTTTCCAAAAAGAGAGCTACCTCATTTTTTTAGAGCTTGATTGAGAGATTTACAAAGTTTTTTTGTTTGTTGAGGCATACACAACATGGATATACGGTTAAATTACATTATTCAATAAAATATGATATTCTTGTATCCGGCTTCGTGAATTAGAGACGTATTTGCTAATAAGCTATGTTTCCAGAGAATATTGATGATATCTTTTTGGAAAATCGAAATTGAACTATTTATACATTTCTTTAGAGGTCTGGGATTATGAGTCAGATTGACTTGATACTGAGTTTTGTGAATTCTCTCTCGTTTAAAATTTCCAGCAAAGTTTGCTTCTTCAAGGCTAGCCTTATTTTGATGCAATTGGTATTTCTGGCTTTAGAACGGAGATTACTTTCCTGCTTTTTATCAGTAGGGTGCAAAGAAGCTGGGTAAAACGGCCATATATGGCAAAGCTGGTCGATCTTGCATGACTTTTCTTTTTTACTGAACGAAATTCTGCTCCTGTTCTGAGATAAACGACTCTCATTTTTCAAGAATATGAATAGCTGACTTATTCTTAATTCTCTCTTTCAGAATAAAACATCGCATTTTAGCAGCTAATGAATTACTTTTGCAGCATTGCATCATGAATTATATAGAGAAGATTTGATAAATTATTTTATATTGCTTGCATGCATACGTATTGTAAAAGATTCTGGATACTTCTCAAATTGGTCCAGATTATATGGCTTTACTGGTTGATGAAATTTGCAATTACAGTAAACAAATCTTTCTTTGAAAGTTTTAATTTTTCTTTCCTTATTTAATTATATTCAGTAGACAGCTTGGAGGTCAAATCAGCAATTTGAAGATCATCGCGAACGTTCAAAATCAACAAATTTAAAAATACTCTTGAAATTTGTATTATTAACACCTCCCTTTTTTGAAAAACAAAACTTCTAGCTTCGTCGCAATGCAATTTATATACTCTTTCGGATATTGATATAATTAATCTCTCTTACTTTCTCTCTTTTCATTCGTGAGATGTCCTCAAAGAGCAATGGCTTAATTTAGAAATTTGGTTCTACAGATTGTCACTTTCTATTCCTACTGAACCAAGACAAGAAGGCAATCCAAAGACACAACAAAAACATAACTTGATATTCAGTACTTCACATATGAAGGCTAATATTTTTCTCCAAATATTTCTGCTGTGAAATTTGCAATCCCAAAAAAAAGAGAGAATGATACATTATTTTTTTTCTTTATATAGCCTCTTGTCCCTTATCTTTTTGAGGCGAGTTATTCCCATGGATCTTATTGTAGATGCCGATTTGACGCAAAAGCAAGGAAACTCAAGTCCAACCCTCGATCAAGCTATTTCTGCGCTGTTAAATGGCCCTCGTTTCATTGACGATGAAAACACAATAACCCTTCGAGCAAATTGTGCTAGAAAGAACCAACATTTTCCTCATCTTGCTCGGCATATTACAGGCATCACCTCAAGGAGCGGTCGCTTAAAAATAGTGTTTGAAAATATTCCTCCATCCATTTCTGATGTCAATGATTGTGATGGGCTCCCGAAGCTTGTCCTCGCCAATGACTCTTGCGTGTCTATTAGCAATTTGGATTCTCTTACCATTACAGGACTGAACATACAATACTTAGCAGATACATGCACGAGTACGCTTACCAACATCAATTCTATTACTTTTTCAAGCTTCTGTTTCAATAGTTCTGCCTCTTCGAATTCATGGATGAATGGCGCAACTTCTCGTTTCGACATAGTTAACGTAACGACATTGTTAATGGTGAACGCGATATACTTTTATGACGCTTTCAGGGAGATATGGATAAATGAAACCAATGAAGTAATCTTCGACCGCATTGTCCTCGTAACTCTGGCATCTATCATCAGCAGTTCCCACTCAGCCTTTTTTGTCACAGCCAGTAATGATTCTATCAACACCAATCTCACGATAACCGATCTGCAGGTGATCTGTGATCCCAGAGCTCTTGTGGTGCCTTCTGTTGTTGAGACACTGTTTATTGATCAAGTTTCGATATCAAGCATGAAAGTTTCAAACTGTAATTTCAGCGCTCCGACAATTAGCAGCCAGGCAATAATTAGAACTGCAATTGCCTCAGATTTCTCTGTTCAAGAAGTCTTTCTCAGCAATGTGATTTTTGGCTCCAATCCTTCTCAATCAATATTTTCTATGACAGCAGTTTTGAATTCAGTCCTCACAAATTTCCATATAATGACCTTGTATTCGCCTTACAAGGGGATAATACTCCTCAGGTTGTACTTTTCAACGATAAAATCCCGCGAGGAGCAGATCCGAGAAATTATTCCGCGAGGTTTAGGGGATGGGATCTAATTAACTGTACTTTCGCGTCCTCTAAAGTACTCATTAATAGCGAAATTCAGGATTATCACCATTTGGGAGGGGTTACCATTGAAAATTTTAGCATAATTGATTCCTATTTGAACTCTAACGCCTACATTTTCAGTTTGCTGATTCTGGGAGCAAAGAACGGGACAATTAACAATTATTTGGCTCAGATTACAATGAAAAATATGAATGTAGCTAATACCATGTTTAGATACGCTGGGATGCTTCGCTTGACGGTTTTAACTCCACGCTTCATAGCTGCAATTGAGAATGTTCATTTCACAGTCACTAATTTCAGGTTGTCAAATGTTTCTTTGGAATATTCTTCAATTATCTATGCTGATGGCTTTTTATCGTATATCACGGATTTTCTTGCTGATAATATCACGTTGAACGCTGCATCAAACTTTTACCTTAGTACTGCTATCCTGAGTACAGTATTTATAACCAACGGGAAGGTGAAAAATTTATCATTAAAGCAAAACTCAAATTTCGTGAAAGGAAATCTCTCGATTTCAAGGCTCATGAGTCTGGGTGTGTCTCTGGACGGTTCCGCAGAAACAAGACCTTTCGTTATTTGTAACTGTAGCTTTGATTCGACTCATATTGAATCGGATTCTACTCTCATTGTGAGCACGAATCCTATGATTATCATCCAGCAAAATACTTTTACGAACATCTTCATGGTCGGGTCCGGATTGCTTGTGCTGGGAGGTTATCCTCATTACCTTTCTTCTCAAACGTATTTCAACGGTTTAGATGAGGCATCCATTTACTACTCGCAGATTTCAGGAGCATTTATAGTGAATACGGCAGCTGAAAAGAGTATCTTCGATAATTATCCTGAACTAGGAGCTATCTATCGCAATTCTAGAGCAACGATTTCAGTCTACGACCCAGAAAATTCGATTTTCTTCGTTTTAGCGAACGAGAACAGTTTCGCCGCTATTTTTACGATGGCTGTCGTGAGTTTGGTCAGAATCGACAACTTTGAAATTACTAATGGGACCATCGGTGTAATCAATAACAGCTTCATGACTATCTTTGCCAGTGATGGCATGAGCGTGGTCGGAGGAGCCATGATTCGCAGTGGGATTTTCTCAGGCAACAAGTTCATGTCGTTGAATTTAGGGGGATACGCATTTTCTTTCCACACGGGCACTCTTGACAAAATTTTTCTTGATTCTACTCTCTTCTCTCACACTCATCAATTGGCTCTATGTTTCATCAATGCCATTAAATGTAAATGTAAACGATTAACTCGAATAATGCTATGGATGTGGAAACGGAAAAAACTTTTATTGATATCAGCTGCGGAATGATTTATAAGTGTGTGACCATTCAAGGATCAATATTTTACAAATTGCTTCGTACCAACGCTCAAGGAGTTATTGGACATGTGAATTTTATTTCGGTGACATCAAAAGAGGGTTCTCCTGTAGGGACTCCTCTTATCATGCTCCAAGATAACCATTTCTCTAACTCTACACTACTGAACACTCAAGGATACACCAACAGCATATATCAAAGCTCTTTAATATACATAGTTGCACTAAAAGCTCAAGCTCTATTCAACAATAATTCGTTTAACCTCATCACGGTCATGTCTAAAGGAGATATTATGACACTCTCGATACCTACTATCAAATTTTCGACTTGCGAATTTTATAATATCTCTTCTGGTAGCGAAGACGGAGCAATTAATCTGGTTTTCGAGACTTTATCAGTCGTTAGATGTTTGTTTTCAGGTAGTAAAAGTTTAGATTCGGATGGGTCGGCATATTCAAGTTCACGAATCCTGCGCCTGAAACTGTAAAATTACTGGTACTCATTCAAGATACAACGTTTCGAGACAACCTGGCAGCGTATAGTACGATTTTGTATGTCAAAGATAGCTCAATAGTCCTCAATATCGATAGGAGTGAGATTTCAAACAACCACCTCACGGGAACTGGCGGGTTGATAACGGTTTGTAATACCCTCAGGTCAGATATCATCATAACTAACTCGAGTTTCAGGCAAAATCAAGGCTATCTTTCAAATTATCCACATTGAAAAGTTCTCTCTATTGAGGACTCTCAGACAGGTGTATTAGTCGAAATGACAGATGTAATTCTGGATGTAACTGGAACTGCAAAAGGAGTTTTTCTTTCGATTAATGGGCAGGGGTCGGTGCATTTTACCGAAGTTCATATAGCATACTCTGCTGGCAAAGATACTTCATTCCCAAGTTTTGGATTATTTGAAGGAGATAATTTTAATGCGTCCTTCACAAATCTACGGATAAATGATATTTCCCTCGCCCAAGCAGCCCTGTTCACTATCAACGCGAATACAGCGGGAAAGAAATTCATGGGTGAATGGCACCTAACAATCATTAACAGCAGGCTTAAATCGATGAATCTATTAGGAGTCCTCATCGTTATCCATTCTAATAATGATTTGCCGAATGCTCTGGATAATTTAAGTATCACTATAAAAAACACTTCATTCTTGAAAGTGGCCTGGTTGGGTTCTTCTAATGGGCTAGTAAGTTCTTCAACTCAGCGAATCGGAAGAAGCTTTGATAATGCAGTCAATTCTGCGATCCTATTCGATAATTGCACATTTGCTGACATCGCAGGAAGCTCAGGGTTGATAATAAGCACATTAGAGCCTTTGTTCGATTCCGTGGCGCTGATTATGAACTGCTGGTTTGTTTCGATTACCGTGAGTGTTCAAGGCGCCATTATTAATCCCTCTAAAGGCTTGCTGTCTTCAAATATAACTAACAGGGTCATGATTAATGAAAGCAGCAAAAGACAACCAACATTTAAGATAGTTAGAAATATCTTTCAGAAAATATCTTCCCTCAGGGACTTTGCTTCATTGGAAAAGCGAGCTAAGAGGAATCTTTATCGCATCTGAAGATAATCGTTTTGCTGATATCAGCTGCTCTGGCGATGGAGGTCTAATATTTGCAGAATATCTTCCTGAGAAGTATAAGACAGATCTATCTTCATTGCTATTTTTCAACTTCGTATCAAGAAATGACTTTGTGTGTTGTCAGAATGGAGGAATCATATTTGCGAACGGGATAAATAGGGTATTCAGCATTACATTAATAAATATGACACTCTCAGGAATCGAATGTCTGAAGAATGGAGGTGTCATTTACATGCTCTCCTCGGTGAACAAAGCAGGGTTTACCTGTGAATACTCAAACTGTCTATTAGATTCCTCTTCGGAAAAACAGTTCGGAACGAGCAGTATTTCTGATAGTAATTTCAGTAATATACTAGCCCAAAATGGAGGAATCGTCTGTGAGAACACTCCAATTGATACTCTGAAGTTCTCGTTTCATTCCAACACTCTCAGAAACATCGTTGCTCATACACGAGGAGGAGCATTCTACCTTATCAAGCCACTAGTCTCAATCCACACAAGTATTTTCAACAACTTGTCTGCAGAACGACCCGGTCTCATCGTCTATAGCGTCTCCAATCAGATTAACTTGACCAATTTTAAGAAATCTAACCTGATTACTCCACCTCTCATGTCGATTGCTTCATATACACCGACCAATCTCCTTGTCAGCTTCACTTCAATTTATGATAATTCCACGATTATTATGGAAGACGAGAATACCCCTCCATATAATCCAATAGTCCCAACCTAACATCCTACTCCTTATCTGAGTATCACATTCGGCTAACCCTCGTCTCCAATAACTCCCAAGGCTCTCATCTGGTTTACGATGAGTCTACTAATCCTCTTATTACTCTGATTTTTATTTCAACAAGCATCAAAAAAAATGCTCAAACTTACGTGAGTAGCGCATGCTCCAACTCATCCTGCACTGCTATCCCAAGCACCATAACTCTTCGGGGCCTTGCCGGCGATGTTATCCTGGTGAATGCAAGTTATAATTCTAGTGTATATCAGCAATTCCAGCAGTTCTACATTCGCCTGAGAAATTGTTTACCTGGTGAAATAAACAACAATGAGAGTTGTGAATGCATTTACTGTAAGCCTGAAACCTATTCACTGACAACAAATGATAGCAAATGCTTTGAGTGTCTCACTGGGGCTATCTGCGCAGGAGGGTCAACTATCATCGTCAAGCCAGGATTTTATAAGAGCTCCGATTCGTCTAGGGGTTTACGCATAGTGGATTGCAATGATACTCACGATAATAACAGCAGATGCTTGGGAGGCATGAATAACTCTTGTTCAGAAGCATTCTCAGGACCGGCATGCCTTCAATGCAATCTAGAAAATGGATATTTCATGAGCTTGAATACTAGGACTTGTGTTTTATGCTCAGATTCAAACGCACTTATCGCCATGGCAATACTGCTGCTTCAATAGCGTACCAAATTACGATTACTATCATCACATACAAGGAAAACAAAAGAATCCATCTCCAGTATCAAACTCATCACTGCTTAAATCCCATCCAACCAGGCCAGTTCCTCGTGATATTCTCAGCGTACACCCAGATCATATCTGTAGTTGCAAATGTCGATGAGAACACAATATCACTCCTACTGACAGCTACGGATGTTGTAGGAAATCCATATACTCAAATAATGTTTTCTCTTCAATGCTTATACCTCCTCCGCATTCCTGACCTATTCAAGGGTTTGCAATTCCAAGTGCTTCTGCATGTCTTCTCCCCTTTGATAAAAATATCGATCGTGATGCTCTTTGAATTCTTAAGAAATCTCATCTGGAAAGACCCGGCAGGACTTGGCAAGCAAAAATCTCTGGTGAGAATAGGGGCTGTGACGGTCGTATTAATTCTGCTACAACAGCCTGGCATCATTGGGGTTCTTTGCAAGTATCTCACTTGCTGGCAACTTGATCCATTTGTCAACAGGCATTATATCAAGGCTTTCAACTCAATCCAGTGTCATACAGAAAGATATAACCTCTTCAAAAGCACCGTGGTTGTTCCGGCGTTAACTTTTTGGGCTTTATTAATCCCATCGGGCATCTTTGTAATTCTTTATAAGATGAGAAGAAAGCTCTTCGTTTCAGAATCCTTGAGGATAATATTCGGAAATTTCTACAACAGCTACGACGAAAGATCATACTATTGGGGAGTTGTTTACGATGTACATACTCAACTCAGTGATCAATATTTCACCGATGATCAAAGGAGTTATTTTCATGATGATTGTGCACTCATATTACTAATTTCTCAAGAGAAGGTCTCCTTATACCTATAGACATCTTTTCCTTTCCGAGAAATATTGCTGCATTGCCTATATGACCATTCTTACTATCGCATTTGTCAGATTCTCCACATATCATTCTGGAATAAAATATGCATGTTCTATACTGATAGTCATTACGATTTCGATCGCGGGACTTTATATTCTTCTAAACGTGTTCTGGTTATTCCTCTTAAAGTTTAGAGGATGGGTTGACAAAAAAAAGGAGAAAAGGAAACAAAATCTGGTTCTGCTGGAGACTTTGGCAAAACTAAAGGATTATCACAATCAGAATCCGTCACGTATTGATAACCATCATCGAAGAGGAGCCATTTGCGTCGAACTTCCTGAAAGGTAAAGATGATATTTTGGGAGATAGATTTATATAGTAATGTCCAATTAGGCTCAGGAATACTCAAGGTTATGAAATGAAATTAAAGGACCCTCGGGAAAAAGAAGCAAAAAACGATATAAATGTACTCCCATTGACTACAATGGCAACGGAGCCCATACACCTAGATATTCATGTTCCTTGCCAGAAGAATCAACAACACTACGAAGGAGAAAAAACTTTCTCCGAAAATATTACAAGAAATAAAGTTAAGCTACCTGGGCAATTCATAACCGATGAAATAGGATTTCCCATGCACAATTCATTTGAGACTGCTCTCAAAGAGGGAATGAAAAAGAACCATGCGGACGGAAATATGTTTGATTTTTCTTAGCCGTATGTTCATGTACAAATGCAGAATAAGCTTGTCTCTCTTTGCATCCTGAGCTACAATATTTGGTTTAAAGCAATTTATACTGATACTTGAAATATTTTCTCTTTATTATTTCCAGTCTGAAGTAAATTATCAATTAAGACATTATACGATCCGATTAACTTACTCTGCCACAAAGAAACGATCAGTCATTTATTTTCCCACAATTTTGCTTATGCTTATTGCGTGATGATCCAGAGCAGCACAAATGCGCTTTTGCCTCTCTAGTTTCGATCCAGCAGATGGTATTTCATGGTTTTGTAATTCATTATTTTCTCTCATTCGAGCTGAATGCTTCAAATTAACAATAAGGTTTTACTTAGTTATTTGCATTTTCTGGTAGAGCAATCTATTGAAAACTATCATCATCAAAGTTACAGTACAAAATACAGTTGGATCGAAATTAAAGAAGCACATATTATTAGAGCCATGGCATGAAATGCCGACCTAAAGCTCTTTGGTTTGGTAGGTTTGGAATATTCAGGTCAATCATCTGAGAAATCAAAGAAAATCAGCACAGAATTAGAACTTTTGGATTTAAATTAGGTTTTCAGCAAGTTTTAAGGTTTTTCAAATGGCAATCTTGCCGCTATTCTTATTTAGTAATATCGATTCTCTATATTATTTTCAATCATACAAGACTTCGCGAAACATCAGAAATTTCAAGGCAAGTCAAAGCTTTACTGAATCAGATTTTTTCTGATATTGCAGCTAATAAGGCATCTATAAATTGATAACTGATTTCTCAAACAATTAAAGATTCACTCAACCAAAATACGACAACGATGCTAAGTCTTTTTTGACTTGGCCTAGACTGGAATCAAGTTCAATTTAAAAAAACTATTGGAGAAATGAAATTACACCTTCAGCAATGATACCGTGCCTTTCTAAGTTATCTCGAATGTTCTTAAACTGAGTTGAAGCTTAGTTACTTTTTAATAGGGAGTCACGATGAAACAAGTAACCTTGCCAATTTTACAGTATAATTACATGGCTATTTTTCTGACTATTCCTCAATTAATATATCTTCAGACAATCTTCTATTTTATGAACATACAACAGGAAATCAACCCACTCTAAAATACAAGTCTCTATGACTTTTATCAGTCGAAACTAACAGCAAGATTGGCTTTAAGAACAGAACTAGAAAATGATTTTTGATTTATTTTTGCTATTGCTATTCTTCTCAAGATTATTAAAAGATAGAATCGGATGTTAAAATCCGCTCTTGAGAGCGCTTTTATGCAAGTACGTTAGGTACGAATAGCATTTATTGTCACTTTATCTCTGAAAAAGACTATTATTTTTCGTAAGAGTGAAACTGGTTATAACGACTCGCACTCACTGATTACTGAATAAATCAACCTGAAATTATTCGAAGGCATCTTTAGCGCGGACTTGACTATTGCCTTGCAAATGTAAAAGATAAATTGCAATTCTTATCAAAAAGAACATGAAGATATCATCCTTTCATCTTTTCTCTCTTTGCAGCCTTCTATTCTCAATATCGATACAGCTAGCTCGCTCGGCAGATCTGATTGTAGATGCAGGTTTAACAAATCAACATGGCAACATCTATCCAACACTAGCTCAAGCTTTTTCTGCTTTAGCTGTCGGCGGACTTTTGATAGACAGCAGTAATACAATAACTCTGAAAGCAAGTTGCTTGGGAAAAAATCAATATTTCCCTGGATTCAACAAAAATTCAGCCAACCCGCAGATACATGGAGTGAATAGCGGAACTGTGAGCAGTTCAGTAAACTCAGGAGGGAGTATCCATATAAGATACGAAAATTCACCACAATCCGTTAATGACAAGAGCATTTGTAGCCAACTTCCCACACTTGTCCTTTCAGATGACTCTTACTTCTCGTTGCAGAACTTAGACTCAGTCAGCATCACGGGTCTGAGCATTCACTACCTCGCTGACACTAATATTAACAGGATTTCAAATGTGAAAACGCTGACCTTCTCGAATTTCTGCTTCAATAACACTGAACCTTCAAACTCTCTCTCCAATAGCAGCCTCAACTCCTTTATGATCTCCAATGTAAGCAAACTATCCATGACAAACGGAATATACAACTATGATTCTTTCAAACAAGTCTCAATAACGAAGGTTTCGGAAACAATTCTCGATAATATCATCTTTTTCACTTTATCATCAAGTGCGGATAGGACCTACTCAGCTTTAAATATCACAGCAGATTCTTCGTTTGCTGCCTCTCTTGATGTGACGAATCTGAAGATAATCTGTGAACCTGGGAAGCTTGTGATGCCGTTTTATATTTCAACGAGTGAAATCGATAATGTTTCGATATCATCGATGGATATTACCGGCTGCAATTTCAACGGCAAAGGGACTAATAAGCAAGCCGCGATTTTTATTGCAAGAGGAAAAAACCTCAATGTCCAAGCCGTCACTCTCCAGGATCTAATCTCAGGATTGAACTCCTATCAATCGATATTCAGCGTCACGTCGGTAGAGCAGTCGACTTTCTCTGACTTCAAGCTTCTGAACATAACAATGATCAATATGGCAGATTTCTCCTCACAAATTGTGCTATTTAGTGATGTTTTTATTGGATACGACTACCCTATGTTCGGAAAATTTAGCGGATGGTCTATCGCTAATAGCAATATTTCTTCGTCGACAAATATCATTCATTGCTACTTCGGCTTGTTTGAAGATTTCGGAGGAATGATCGTTGAGAACTTCACAATCGAGAACACTTATTTCGATTGGCTGACGTGTTTCATTGACTTTCAAATCGCGTTTCCCATCAACAATACTCTCAATCAAAAGACTGCCTTTGTACAGTTGGATAACATAAACATTACCCGCAGCGTGATAAAGTACTCGGTAATAGGGAACTTCTATTTCTATTACGCTCGATGCACGTATCTCACTGGAGTCGAGAACGCTCACATCAAAATCTCGAATTTCCGTTTTCATAATAATCGAGTCTATCAATCGGCAGTGATATTCCAAGCGGAAAGCTTCCTCACTTCTTTCTCGAATATATACGTCGAAAATAACCATATTTCCTCATCGTCAAGCTTCTACTCAAGCAATAATTACTTAAGCAGTCTGCTGGCTAAAAACCTCGTTGTCAGGAATCTGACACTCGAAGACCATTCAGCTTTTGCCTCGAGTAATATCACTGGTGTCCGAGAGGTGAAATTAGAATCTTCGATGGACGCCAAGCCCGGTGTATTCGCTGAGACGAGGCCGTTTCTCATTTATAACTCGAGTTTCGAGGAGATAACTGCTGAAGGAGGTTCATATTTATTCGGAAGTACAAATCCGATGATCGTGATTCAAAGAAACAATTTTACTAATATCACGCTGAACCATTCTGGTTTGTTTGAATTGGGTGACTATCTTGACTTCTTCTCGACAAAATCGTTTTTTATCGAGTGCTGGAGAAACGCGCATATATATAATCCCACAAGCCGGGCCCGATTAGTGTTTACGGCCGCTGAAGCTCTCATTTTTCAAAAGGATCGCGATCTTCAAGCAATATATAACGATGCCAGGGCGACAATTGCTGGTTATGACCCAGAAAATGCGATCACTTTTATTTGGGTCAGCGAAAACAACTTTCAAGCTCTCAAAACCAATAGAACGTCCCATTTGATTCATATATTTAGCTTTGAGATACCTAACGGGACGATTGCTGTTTTTAATAATGCTTTCGATGGTATTTCAGCAAAAAATGCTATGAACTTTGTGGGAATCAGCAACATTTTCCGAGGAATCCTAGCTCTAAATAAGTTTTCCAAGATAAATTTGCCTGGCATCATGTTCGCGCTGACCTCCTCTTATTTCGACAATCTCTATTTGGATTCCAATGCTGTGTCCTTTACAGAACAGCTCGCATTCGCCTCTATTTCTTCGGGCAAATGCAATCGAATTCATATCAATTCCAACAATGCTTCAAACCTGAAAGCTGAACAGACCTTCATGGCCATCTCGTGCGATATAATCGAAACGAAATTGATGATGCAAGGAAGCAGATTCGAAAACATTTCCCAAGTGGATACGCCAAGAGTGCTCGGATCCCTTAATTTCATTTCCCTAACGACGAAAAGTCCTTCTTCTGCAGGCATCTCATCGATAATATTCCAAGATAATTATTTCTATAATACTACAATATTGAACACGCAAGGCTACACCCAAGGCATTTACCAAAGCTCGTTTATTTTTATACTCTCCATCGATTCCACATTCCAGTCGGTTAATAGTACCTTCGATCTCATTACTGCCGCCCCGAAAGGAAGTATTATGACACTATCACTGCCAAGGATTTCCTTTGCGAATTCCAAGTTCCAGAACCTCTCGTTTGGAAGCATCGATGGCGCCTTTCATGCGATCTTCGAGACGATATCGATTAAAAACTGCTCATTCCTTACAAGCAAGAGTTTGAGTGCAGAAGGAGCGGGATTATTCAAGCTGACAAACCACAATCCGCAAGAGATTGTGTTGATTGTAGATTTCAAAGATAATGTCTTTCAAGAGAATACTGCGCCGCATGGCACAGTTTTATCTGTTCATGACACACCGATGCTCCTTTATCTTAACGCAAATGCTATAGCAAATAACCAAGTGACAAGGTTCGGAGGGCTAATACATTTATTCAACGTCTCCACCTCGAATCTCATCATAACTAATACGAATTTCAGTCAATACGAAGGCTACCACGTAGATTACCCTTCCCTGACGATGATTTATTTCGATTACTCAGGAGCGGATATATTCGTCCAAATGATGAATTTGAGAGTAAAAGTTACCGGCGATATTGTCGGAGGCTTCGTTTCGGTTTCCGGCCAGCATCCGGTTAAGATTCTAGCAACAAATATCTCCTATTCCGTTGGATCGGACCTTTCTTTCCCGCAGTTCGGGTTATTCAAAGGCGATAACTTTGACGCGACTTTTACTTCACTCACAGTCGACCAGATTACGTTAGGTCCGACGGGCATCTTTACCATCGATGCAAATACAGCGGGGAAGAAGAACTGCAGTAAATGGCATCTTGGGATTTACAATAGCGCTTTCAACAGCATGACTCTCTTTGATGCTCTGATCGTCGTCGATGCTGACGGGTATATCCCGACAGCTTTGAACAATTTAAGCATTCAAATCCAAAATATTATCGTTTCCAATATCAGTTGGGTTTCTTCCACTTCTAATGGGGTAGTTAGATCCACAACACCTCTCATCGGAAAGAGTCAGAAGCGAAATGACTTTGCTATAGTTATTAATAACTCAACTTTCGCTGAAATGTCTGGAGGATCTGGCTTAATTTTGCATTCCGTAGAGCCAATCTTTGATGCTGTCGCGTTCGTTTCTAATTGTGTCTTCACTTCGTTGAGAGCCACTGGACCTGGTGCTATTTTAAATCCGTCTGCTTCCCTATTGAGGGCCGATCATCACATGAAGCCGAATGACCATGAGAGGAGCCTCTCTTTCTATCTAACAAATAATTCATTTCGCGATATTCATTCGCAATCCGGCGCCTTGCTTTATTGGGTAAGTAACACTAAAGGGTCTACTATCTTCTTAGAAGGCAATCTCTTTTCTCGCATTCATAATTCAGGGTATGGAGGTTTAATCTTTGGACGGTATTTCTCGAACGATACTTCTACCAACCTAACTCCAGAGTCATATGTCAAAGTCACCTTGAAAAACGAGCATATCGAAAGGGTTATGACCGAAAGGGATGGAGGAATCGTATATTTAGAAGGAGCCACTCAGTTGGTCAACATTGAGATCGTCAATGCAACTTTCGAAGACATCAGAAGCGTTGGATACGGAGGAATTGCATGCTTATTCTCGCCATCTCAGAATTTAGAGGTTAATTTTACGTCGAGGTCTTATCTCTTAGCGGAGTTTCAGAGGCAATTGGGAAATGTTAGTATTTCACAAAGCAATATGAAGCACATTGCAGCACAAGCTGGAGGAATTATATTCGAGAGCACCCTAGATAACACATTGAATCTCATATTTGAGTCAAACACTCTTGAAAACGTGTCCGCGAATTCGCGTGGAGGTGTGTTTTGCTTGAATAGCCCGAAAACCTTAATAAAATCCAACAACTTTACCAAGATAACTGCAAAGAAAGCTGGAACGATCATATATAGCATCTCAGATCAAATCAACTTGACCAATTTCAACACTTCAAATAGTATAATATCCTCGCTTGGTTCGTGTGTTGCATTCGCACCGACAAACCTCCTCGTTAAATTTATCTCGATCGAAGACGGTTCAACACTCGAGTTGGAACAGCAAGACACTCCTTCATATTATCCTATCGTTCCAAATTTGACATCCTACTCACTCTCTCAATACCTGATCAATCTCACGCTCGTCTACAACGGATCCAAAGGATTTCAAGTCGTGTATGACGAATCCACTAGTTATCTTATGAGCTTGAATTTTACTTCGCCAAGAGGAGGGAACCCGCAAAATTTTGAAGGCAGTAACTGTTCCAACTCGACTTGCTCTGTCTTTGCGAGTGCAGTGACTCTGAAAGGATTTGCAGATGACCTTATCCTTGTAAATGCAAGCTATAGCTCCGAAGTGTATTTCCAAACTCAGATGTTCTACATCAGATTGCGGAGCTGCTACCCTGGCGAGATAAATAACACTGGTGCCTACGAATGCTCTTATTGCAAGCCTGGAACATACTCCCTGTCACCGAGTGAGATTATATGCTTGGAGTGCCCCAATGGAGCCGAATGCCGTGGAGGGGCAGATATCAGGATCAAAAGAGGATTTTATCGAAGTGCAGTCGATTCAAACAAACTAGAAATCATCAATTGTAATGATAGCGGTGCGAGATGTTTGGGAGGTGTTAACAACACGTGTTCCAAGTCATTTTCAGGACCTGTCTGTCTCCAATGCGATTTTAACAATGGTTACATTATGAATGGAAAATCTTCAGAATGCAATCTGTGCGCGGGCAACAGCAGACTAATAGCTCTCGGGATACTTCTACTGATCGCCTCGATAACTTACCAAATCGTAATGACTATCGTTACCTACAGAGAGAATAAGAACATCCACGTGCGATACCAGCAGAACAAAATATTGAGGGAGTTAAAACCAGGTCAATTTATGGTTATTTTCTCAACTTTCTTGCAGATTGCGTCGATTATCGGCAGCTTGGACAGGGGGAATCTTGCTACGTTGCTCAATATTACCGATGTTGTGGGAAATCCTTATACTCCGACAATCGTTTCTCTGCAGTGCATCTATTTGCTCTATAAATCTGACTTATTCCAAGCATTGCTTTTCCAGGTCCTCGTTTACGTATTCTCTCCATTGGTGAAGATTTTGGTTGTCGCGCTTTTTGAAGTCTTTAGAAATCTCGTCCGGAAAGACCCAGAAGGCCAAGGAAGAAAAAAATCCTTGATTAGACTTGGCGCTGTCGCTGTCGTTCTCATCTTGTTAGAACAACCTGGCATCATTGGAGTGCTTTGTCAGTACCTGACTTGCTCGAGACTCGATCCGTTGGTCGATTTGTATTATATAAAAACCCATAATACTATTCAATGCCACACAGACGAGTATAATTTCTTCACAAAGGTCATTGTCGTCCCAGCGCTGATATTCTGGGCATTCCTGGTTCCAGTTGGCATCTTTGTCATCCTGTACAAGATGAGGAAAAAGCTCTTTGTCTCGCAGCCTTTGAATATTGTTCTGGGAAATTTCTACAACAGCTATTCGGAAAGTTCGTACTATTGGGGAGTTATCATCATGGTCTTCAAAGAAGTGATTTACATGCTTAATGCAGTAATACCAGGGTCTCGAGTCACCAAAGGAGTTGTCTTTATGATGATTATTCATTTCTATTACTTCTTGCTCAAGAGAAAGTCGCGTTATCCTTATATCTACCTCTCACTCGCTGAGAAATATTGCGTGTATGCTTACATGACGGCACTCACGCTGGCGTTTATAGGGCTCACAGTAGATCTGATTGCGATACAAATGGTCTGTGAAGTTCTGATTGGTGTTACGATTGGACTTGCTGGAGGGTACATCTTGCTGAACATGCTCTGGCTTTGTCTCTTGAAGATTGATCAGCTTCTGAAAAAACTCAGGGAGAGAAAGAAGCAGAAAGAAATCGTGAAGGAGACCTTGACGTTCCTTAAGGTTTATCACCAGACACATCCCAAGCATGTGGATAAGTTCCATAGGAGGGGAGCAATGATTGTTAATATGCCAGAAAGGTAAAGAAATGAGTTATTACTGTGAGTTAATTGTATAAAATTAGGCTCAGAAATACTGAGGAATATGAGCGAAAGGTGAAAATGGGTCTGATTAATGAGTCGAAGAGTAATGAAGGAAGTAAAAGATTTGATTTTTCGAAGAAGTTGTGGAATTTAGTTACCGCTCCTCCCGAGATCGGCTCTTATAGCAATTCGCCTACAAATCGATTGATTAATTATGATGAGCTGCTCCAAAACGAGTTTTACAGAAGATATAGTCAAAGATCTCAAAAGTCTGGGCGAGATGAAGAAGAAAAAGAAGATATTTCAGAGCCAAAGACAATGAATAAAGCCGGCCCTCCAAGAAATATAGATCTAGAAGGTTCAAGTCTAAAGAAGATTGAAATGGGAATTAATTCGGGTAAATCTCTAGAAGAAGTTGACGTGGAGTTGCAGAGCGACAGTAAATCTCAGCGGACTCTTGATTTCTCATAATCTTAGGATAATTTATTGTTGGATGTTTTATATTACTAGCATCGTCATTGTGTGAGATGGTTGGTGTTTGGATTTATGAATGAATTAATTCACTAAGGCTCTTTACAAAGCCTTGTATGTTGTTTATTATTTATGCAGTAGAGAAGTTATATTGTAAAGCATCTCTAAGTGTTAACTATCAATTTTTGACTTGTTCCAAGTTGCATTCCTTTTGAAAGAATTCGAATATTGACCGAAATAACGGGTATTTTCTATTTTCTAGCAATGAGTGTCAACCAGCTTTCGGTAAACAAATCTTTTTTTTATTTAATTGTGAGTCGTATTTTCTCTTAACTCTGATTCAGTCGAATTTCGAGCCGAAAGGTTATTTATCCAGAGCGATGCTGTTGCAATTTGTTAAAGGTATAGACAAACGTATATATATATCAAAATAATTCGACATCTGTACATTTTAAATTCAAAAAGTCATTTTGTATCATTAGTTCCAAGATAATTGAATAGTTGAGTGTTAAGAGCTACACAAGGCATGCTGAATCCTCGAGACAAAAGCTGATGTTTAAGTTTAGTGACGAATATATTTAGATTTTTATTTTTACGTGCATTATCAGGAACAGCAAGCATACTTTTCAAATAAACTGATGTTTGAATTCTGAAATATTCAAAATGAACTCTTCCTTTGTTAACGACTATCTTGAAAAATGTAGAAGATCTTGCATTAAATTTATCTTAGAATATCCAGTAAATTTTTAGATTAATCTGAAATATTTCCATTTTTCGTTAACTGAACTATCAGAATGCTCTAATATTGCTTATAACTCAGTAAGCGCATAACATATCCAATAAAGTTATCTGGCTTATAATTTTTGATAAAGCTAACTCTTGCGATGAGAAAAAATTTTAAATTGCAGTCTAATTCATTTTATGTATACATCCTTTTGGTTCTTGTGTCCTCAAAGTGTGTCGCCTCAATGGAACTCATTGTGGACTCAGCATTAATAGCTAAGGAGGGAAATTCTTATCCAAATATCGCCCAAGCACTTTCTGCTTTGCTGAGTAACTCTCGCCTCATAGATAGTGAGAACATCATTACATTAAAAGCGAATTCTGCTGGATCAAACCAATATTTTCCAGATTGTGCCAACCAGAGTCTCGATCAATATGCCCTCTCGACAATTATAAATGGCTCGAGTTCAGAGGGAGGTAGCCTCCAAATAGTGTTTGAAAACGCTCCTCAAACGATAGAAGACTCAAATCTCTGCACTCAACTCCCAGTTTTGGTATTTTCAAGAAGTTCGTGCTTTCATGTGATGAATTTATATTCAGTAAATATCATCGGGATGAATATAATATATCAACCGATCCCAAACACTCAAGCTGTTGCGGATTTAGACTCGTTAACCTTCTCAGCCTGTTGTTTCAATAAACCAGGAGCTCCTTCCGACTCAGAAAACTTAATGGGAGGAAGTCTTTATTTTAGAAATTTGAGTGTGTTATTGATGAGAAATAGCATGTATATTTATGATTCCAAGAATACCATAATGGGAGAGGCAGTTCAGAACGTGATTCTTGACAATTTCATCTTCTTTACTCCAAAATCAGACGAAGAAGGTTATTTAGCAGCTTTCACAATGATGAACAGCTTTGATTCCAACACCACCAGAATTACAATAAACAACTTAAAGTTTCAATGTACTCCAGAAACGATTGTCATGCCTGGGGCCTTCTCCTTGCAGGATTTATCTGTTCTTTCAATCTTCAATATGAGTATTTCAGACTGCGATTTCAATGGAGTGACTTTTGCTAATAAAAATTTATTTTATATTTCCAGAGCGTCTGCACTCACTGTACAAGGAGTTGTTGTACACAATATGAAATTCGGGGAAAGCTCATTTCAGACAATTTTTAGAGCCTCGACCACTCAAACTGCAGTGTTCTCAAATTTCTCCATCATAAATTTATACACTTCACCAAGTGGGCAGCCAGATTCTCAGCTTGTATATTTCGCTGATGAAATCCAATCTACGTATGACACGTATCACGTTGAGTTCAGCAGGTGGAATATTAAAAACTGCAGCATTTCTTCAACAAAATATTTGATTTCTGTTGCAATGCAGTATGATAGTAATGCTCTTACGAAGATGATCGTTGAAGATTGTAATATTGCGGATTCCATCCTCACTTGGAAATCAGCCATCGTCTATTTTAAAACCCCACCTCAGGATACCAGCAAAGCGAATCAGAATACAACGCAAATCGTCATGAGGAATATTAGCGTATTAAATACTTTCTTTAGTTCCTCTACACTAGCACAATTCAACCATTTGCCTTTAGCATTCATCACGGCCGTTGAACCAGTGCATGCTGAAGTGATAGACTTAAATTTTTCTGGGGTTACTTTAATACAATCCTCGATTATTCAAACTGAAGGGCTCTGCACCTATATCTCCAAGGTTAACGTTGAGAACGCAACATTCAGAACTTCTTCAAGCTTTTTTTCGAGTATTACGATCCTGAGTTCAGTGATAATGAGCGATTCCGCTATTAAAAGCGTAAAGCTTGAAGATAATTCTCAGTTTATTGGAGTAAATTTCGCAGCCGCACGAATGCAAGGCTTGGATAGCGCTTTGGATGGTGGCGAAAAAGGAACTTGTGCGGAAACGAGACCTTTCATGATTTATAATTGCGACTTCGATTCGATTGAAATTGTGTCAAATTCTTATCTTTTGGTAAGCACAAATCCAATGGTGATTATTCAACAAAATAGCTTCACTAATAACTGGAGAATTGTCAATTCTGGATTGCTTAAGCTCGGAAGTTATCCTTTTTTCCACTCACTTCAATCATATTTCTATCAAACTGGGAGAATGGCATCCTATCCTATCTTCGTATGCACATTCGTAGAGAACACCATCTTTCAGAATCATCCTGACCTTGGAGAAATCTATCGTAATGCGCGATCTACTATATCAAGATACGATCCAGAAAACTCTATTTTCTTCATCTGGGTGAGCAATAATACGATAAGCGATATCCACACGACAAAGACTCCCCAATTGATGAAAATATCCGAATTTAAAATCGATAATGGAACCATCGCTGTGCTAAATAATAAACTCCAGAATATTTTTTCTAGCAACAACATGGATCTAATCAGCTGCAGTGCGATTCAACGAGGAATCGTCGCTCTAAACGCCTTTTCTAGCATTAATGTAATTGGATACGCGTATTCTCTCAACGCGGATGAAGTGAAAAATCTCCTCTTCGAGTCCAATAGCATGGTTCAAACACAAGAGCTATCAATGTGTTCGATTTCTTCGGCTGATTGCCGCAAGATAATGATAAGAGAGAATCTCGCTTTAAATGTTGATGTGAAGCAAATTTTCATGGGTATTTCCTGTGAGTTACTAGAGGACACTATCGTAGTTCAAGGGTCAGTCTTTGAAAATGTGGTTCAAACCAACACTCCAGGAGTTATTTCAGAAGTAAATTTCATTTCACTGCGAACGAAAAAAATATCTCCAAGACAATCAAGCATCGTTTTCCAGAATGATACCTTTTCTAACATTACTGTGCTAGACATGCAAGGGTTCACTCAAAGCATCTATCAAAGTTCATTAGTTTTCATCCTTTCGCTGAATTCTGAAGCTCACTTCAATAATAATGTGTTCAACAGGATAACAGTCTCACCGAAAGGAGGTATTCTGACAGTTTCACTTCCTGTGATCTCATTTTCGAACTGCGAATTTTATGATCTTTTCTATGGAAATGTGAATGGAGCTATTCATGCAATATGCGAGACCTTATCGATTCGAAATTGCTCTTTCTTGAGAAGTCAAAGCTTGGTCTCAGATGGAGCTGGAATATTTAAACTGACAAACTATGATCCTAGTAATGTGACTCTGAAAATGGATATCCAAAATTCTACAATGAAAGAGAATATTGCTCCTTATGGAACTCTGCTGTATGTTGAAGGTAGCGCCATCATCCTGTCGATCAATGGAAGCGATATTTCAAACAATCAGGTAACGGGAAGTAATGGGGTTATAACTCTTTTTAAAGTATTGAATTCGAATGTTACTATAACACATTCTAACTTTGAGCAACGTCGCGGCTATCTGTCTCAATATCCTCATTTAAAAGTGTTCTGCTTTGAGAATTCAGGACGAGATGTACACGTTTATATGTCTGATTTGCTGTTCGACGTTGCTGGGAATGCAAAGGGAACATTTATATCCATCAGTAGCGGACAATATCCAGTGAATTTAAAAGGAGAACGGATTATATATTCTGCTGGAGCAGATTCTTCTTTCCCTCAATTTGGGTTATTTGAAGGAAACAATTTCGAGGCCACATTTAAAGAACTTCACGTTAATAACATTTCGCTTGGCCCAGCTCCGTTGTTCACCGTTACGGCTATAACTACTATAGCGGAGCTGCAAAACATAGCCACATGGCATCTAAATATTATAGACAGCAGCTTTCATCACATGGAGCTTCTTGGAGCTTTCATTACCGTTTCTTCTGAAAATAACGTATCTCATCCCTTGGACAATCTGAGTATCACTCTCGAGAATACAATCATCTCTCATGTAAACTGGCTGGCTTCTTCTTCGACGGCTGGAATAGTAAGTTCTTCTACACATCAGCTTGGAAGAAGTCCCGAACAGACTGATTTTGCAATCAGTATCACAAGCTGCACAATTGCCGAGATAACAGGAGTCAGTGGATTGATAATAAACACAGTAGAGACCATGTTCGACTCCGTGGTACTAATTATGAATTCGCGGTTTTCTTCTATCATTTCAACCGGAGCAGGAGCCATTATTAACCCTGCGACAGAGCGTTTCCCGAACAACACGAACGAAGTTAAGGAGAATATCTTCGATAGAAAAAGGAATCATACGTTTAAAATAACTGAGAGCTCTTTCGAAAATATTTCTTCTACTTCTGGTGCCTTACTTTATTGGAACAGTATCAAAAAAGGAATATTCATATCCTCCGAAAGGAATAATTTTACTAACATTAAATGCTCTGGAAACGGAGGTCTGATATTCGCACAATATAAGCCTGCAGATCTAATCATTAACTTGTTACCAATACCGTACTTTAAATTTATCTCAGAAAATGATTTTGTGTTAGATGTATCTGGAGTCCAAAATGGAGGAATCATTTATCTCGATGGGCTGAATCAACTTTTCGATATTTCCTTTGCAAATGCCGAGTTGTTGGACATAGCATGTTCTGGTAACGGAGGTGTCGGATATGTTAGCTCTCCATATAAACAAAAAGGGTTTATTTTAAAATCGCCAAGTCATCTCTTGTATGACTTTCAACTAAGCCAAATGGGAACAATTAATATTACTGGCAGCCATTTGGCAAATATTACGACTAAGAATGGAGGGATAGTTTATGAGAAAACTCCAAATGACAGTTTAATTCTTGGTTTTAATGGTAACACTCTCGAAAATGTGGTCGCCAGAGAACGTGGAGGGGCGTTGTATTTGACTGATCCGATCATCTCAATCAAAGAAAACATTTTCAAGTCCGTAAGTGCGAAGTTTGCTGGAACAATTATCTACAGTATCTCTGATAAAATCAATTTAGATGGATTCAATAACTCAAATGTAATCGCACCTGCCTTTTACCCTTTGGCTTCGTTTGCACCGACCAATCTTCTCATCTCTTTCATCTCAAGGCATGATGGTTCAACTATAGCTTTGGAGTATGAAAATGGCCCTCCTTATAACCCAATCGTACCAAATATGACTTCTTACTCACTCTCCGAATATCAGATTCATTTGTCCCTCATCTACAACGGATCTAAGGGATTTCAGTTTGTTTATGATGAGTCAAACTCAGCGATCATTTCTTTAAATTTTAGTTTTGCCATGGCGCAAGGAAATCAAAATTATGTCGGAAGCGACTGCTCAAACTCGACTTGTACTGTCATCGCCGCCACACAAACTCTGAGAGGCCTTGCTGGAGATCTCATTCTAGTGAACGCCACTTATCGTTCAGATGTATACCATCAATTCCAACAATTCTATATCAGACTAAGGAGTTGCTTACCTGGTGAAATAAATAATACTTTTTCTGGTGAATGCACATACTGCAAGCCTGGAACGTATTCGCTTATTCCAAATGACTCTAAATGTTATGAATGTCCTATTGGAGCTACCTGTGCTGGAGGATCCACAATAATCACCAAAGCAGGATTTCACCGAAGCCTAGTTTCACAAACGGCTCTTCATGTGTTGAATTGTAATGACAGTGGAGCAAGATGCCTAGCAGGTGTAAATAACCTTTGTTCAACTCCCTTTATGGGACCAGTTTGCCTTCAATGTAATATACATAACGGTTACCTTATGAGTGCTCAGAGCGGAAACTGTTTGTTGTGTCCTAGTAAAAATACAGTGATAGCGATCGCAATCTTGCTTCTAGCTGCTTCGATAGTGTACCAGCTGATAATGACTTTTATAACATTCAAAGAGAACAAACTAATATATCTCCATTATCAGATGCACAAGAAAGGCAAAGAGATCAAGCCAGGACAGCTTTTAGTTATTTTTTCAACCTATATTCAAATTGCATCCATCGTTGAAAGCCTATCCGATACTCTAAATGCGCCTCTCCAAAACGCTACAAATGTGGTGGGGAATCCATATAGTCAAGTCCTGTTTTCTCTCCAATGCGTGTATCTTTTCTCCACACCGGATCCATTCAACGCGTTGCAATTTCAAGTGCTTGCTTATGTATTATCTCCTTTGGTGAAGATACTACTCGCGATCATCTTTGAGTTATTCAGAAACCTCATTGTGAAGAATCCAGAAGGACACAGAATAGAAAAATCAGTTAGGCGAGTAGGCACTTTAGTTGTCGTCTTGATATTGCTAGAGCAACCTGGGATTGTTGGCATCCTTACTAAGTACCTCACCTGCACTCGACTTGACCCATTGATGGACCAGAAGTATATTAAAACCTACAACTTAATTCGATGTGATAGTGATGACTATAAGTTCTTTGCCAAACTCGTTGTCATTCCTGCTCTACTGTTCTGGGCATTCGTAGTCCCTTTAGCGATCTTTGCAATCCTATATAAGATACGAAGAAAATTATTCGCTTCGAAATCTCTGCGAATAATCCTTGGAAACTTCTACAACAGCTACTCTGAAAAATCATTCTACTGGGGAGTTGTAATAATCGTCTTCAAGCTGACAATCTTCATTCTCAATTCAGTGATCAGCTCCTCACCAATCTTGAAAGGAGTCATTTTTATTATGATCATTCATTTGTATTTCCACTTGCTCAGAATAAGATCCCCCTATCCCTACAAATCCCTTTATCTTGCGGAGAAGTTCTGTTGTATCGCTTATATGACTATGCTCGCCCTAGCATTTATCAGGCTTTCGACAGAAGTAACTGGAATTCAATATGCTTGTGGAGTATTAATCTACATTGCCTATTTTCTTGCTGGAGGCTATATTTTGCTGAATGTTTTCTTGTTGTATTTGAAGGAGGCTCAAAAATTCATTCGAAACCGAAAAGAAAAGAAAAAACAAAGCAAGATCTCTATGAAAACAATGGAAGTACTCAGATTATATCATCAAAGCAGCCCTTCGCACGTCGATAGATATCATCGAAGAGCAGGTATCTTCGTTCCAATGCCAGATGGGTAAATAATATGTCTGAACTGCATAAAAATCATCTTATTTAAATAGACTTCGAGACTCGGATGATGATTCGAAGGAGCCGCCAAGGACTCAAAAAAATAAGAAAACTATCATAGGATGGTTCAAAAACTCCCTATTCTGTCGAAAGTTAGCAAGTTATTTTGATCTATCTGCGGAAATACATTCTCCTTCTGAAGTGAAGCCCGATGAGAGTAAGCTTGGTCTTCATAGAATCAAAAAAAGTTGTTCACAACTAACGTCGTGTCATGAAAACGGAGAGCGCATTGAAGCCGCTGAAGAAAGAGAGGAAGAAGAGAAAGAAACATCTTTTGCTCAACAAATGAAAGACAAAGCTAAGCAACCACAGCAAGAGAGAAAAACCTCAGAATATAGTAGTCAAACTCATAGTTTGCTTAAGTTAGATGCGATTACCACTGATCTCCACGAACGAACTGTAAATATAGAAGGTAAATCATTCCTTCCAACCTCTTCGGTTAACATGTCCTAATACCATGTAAACGATATGCATTCCTTTAAGTTTTATGAAAAAAACGCCGGATTCAACTAGTTGCTGTTTCGTTCTCATTTGGGATGTATCCAAACGAGGCACCAAGGTGAAGAAATAAGCTTATTTTAGTTGAGATGAGTTAAATTCATCATATTGACTATCTATATATATATTGAATAAATAATTTAGATGCATAATAATTATTGACGCATGAGTAATTTAGTATGAACTTCATCTGACATTCATTAATTTCAACTTACTTGCATTCTTCTGCTTTTTTCCTGCTTAAGGGATATTATGAAAAAATTATTAAATTAGTTAATAAGCATTAGTAAGTTCATGCTCAGTTATTTTCCCTTTGCGAGATTCACGAGACTTGGTACAAAATTTAGATCTTTCATAGATTTCGGATTTTCTGCTTTGTAATTCTCAAATTGCACCCCAATAGACTCATCTCCATCTGGAACAGTGCTCTCTTCGTCATCCCAGATCTCGTTAAGAGAGCATACATTCTTCTCGGCAGATTTTGTAGTTGTGAGGTCAGAAGAAGGGCTATTACTCTTCGTTGAATAAGTACTATTAAGTTCATTCAACTTAAATGGGTCATCAGAGAGAACGAACTCGATATCGTAAAACGAGAAATCAGGAATGTCCTTGAAATCTTCCGTCTCTCCAGACAAATCTTCCTTCTGGATTTTATCGATGTTGTCAATCTCAAAGGACTTCTTTTTGAATCGAAAGGAAGCTGGGTCTTGAGAAAAAGGAGGCTTAGTGAGCTTAGACATGTTCATTGAACTCATCCACTTATGCTCGCATATTTCACTAAATCCTCTCTTAGACCCAAGCCGCTTTTGAGGATTCGAGTGAAGGAGCTTCAAAATAAAACCTTGCAAGTCCGGTGATAACGTTTTGATAGCTGGATTAAGTTCTTTCTTGAACTCCCGTCCTTCATCCTTAAACACAGGAGTTTCTTTAGTCGCGAGCTCGTAGGCAAGGGTTCCGAGGTTGTAGTAGTCGATTTTGCAAGTATAGCCTTTCCCTTTCTCAATCTCAGGAGCGAAAATATCTGGAGTCCCACAGACTGTGAAATTGAGTTCGCTGTGACTTTTCACCTTTTTCGCGAAACCAAAATCAGCGATATACACGTGGCCTTCAAGATCTAACAACAGATTTTCTGGCTTAAGATCTCGGTATATATAGCCCGCGCTGTGAATCGCGGATAGTCCGAGAATAGTTTCGGCAATAAAGAATCGGATTTCATCTTCTGTTAGATCCCTCTTGCAAAGGAGGTCATGCATGTCACCTCCTGGGATGAAATCTTGAACAAAATACACGTGATTTTTCTAAGGGGGAAGCAATAAATTTTATAGGAAGACTAGAAAGGCATACTGTTTGGAAACAAGCTCGCAGCATAGTTACAAAAGGCGAATTAATATCAATCATCGCCTGACGTTCTCTTGTTATTATCTTGAGTTTCTTTTTCGAATTACTTTTTTTCATTTGCTTCAGTGCATACAACATGCCAGTGTCTTTCTTTCTGACTACATATATCTGTAAGCAAGCAAAACAAATATGGAAATTACCAAGATAAACGTTTGCAAAGGACCCATTACCGAGCTTTGTCTCAATTACAAAGTCATCAAGAGAAATTTTTGTCTCGTCAGTCGTTTTTTTCTGCTTGTAAAAAGGCTTCAAAACGGTGCCGTTTAATAGGAAATCGAGGGATTTGTCTGGCGAACAGAGACAGTAATCGATAGCGTAATTAGCCTTAACGGTCTGAAGAGCAACAATGTTGTTGAAGCGTGTTTCTTCAGGAAATTTCTTTTTGAGTCTTGTTATTGTCTCACTCAGAAGCCATTGAGATGTCAAGCTTTTCAGCCGATCGAAAGGAATTGCAACCTTGATGGCTTGCTTGGAGTCGAACTTAATGTAGATGATATGCTTTGTGGCTTCTGACATTAAATCTCAAGATATTATTTATTATCTGAAAAAATTGTGTTGCTGTGTTTAAATCAGAGTCGATGGTACAGCGTAATTGTTCTATTTCCACAAGTAGCTGTTCGAATTCCGACGAATCAATCTCTCTCGAATATAATGGGTTCCCAAATTAATTGGAAACGGTTTTTCGATCAGATCTTGAAGCTGTCTGAATTGGAATAATTATTTAATTATTCCAAGGTGAGTTTCACAAGATGTTGTGTTTGAGCCATGTAATATCCTCTTTACAGAGGGTTTTGCCAGCTTGTTCTTTTGATTTAAATGTGGGTGACATCTCAAAATCAGTCTTATGAGGCATAAAGAATGAGAGCTAGAGAAGCTCGAAGAGTTAACAAACATATTCCGAAGAATATTCGTTAATAGGGATCGCTTCTTGTTAATCAAGAAAGTTCTGTAGAATCGTTCTGAAAGCCATACGAAAATTAAACTGGGAATAAATTTTGCTGGATTTTAGGTAGTTAGCAGCACAATGTGTAGTTGATACAATAGTAATGCTCGGATCAGACAGTCATTTCTAATCCACGAATGAGTTGCATGCTCTGGCAAAGCCTCTTTTTTGTAGCTATGAACCTCTTGAAAACATTTCAGTGTAAAATTGCTCGCGAGTCTCATATTCTGAGGAGAACGTGCTTGTATGACGCTTGGCCTTTCTAGAGTTTCTAATTTACAGAATTTATGCTTAAATATTAGATCTCCGCTGTATTTACATAGAAATATATTAGAACTACGGTTTCAGACAAGTAACTTAGTTAGCAATCCGAGAACGAGAATAAGGCGGAGACATTGTGCTGGTGTCTCAGAAAGTGATTGAGTTTTTGCAGTTTTTCATGAATTCAAGTTTCTAATCATCTTTTGAAGAGTTAATCTTGTCGGTATCGGCTTTTCTTCTACAGCGGGCTCTCCAAGTTCATGTAATCTTAATGTTGGCTTTGTTACAAACAACAATATCTCCACTGGAAAATTTATGCTTCTAGCTCTGCATTGTATGCTGCCTGGTGTTAGCGCTCGAAATGTTAGTCTGAGTTTCTTCAGTGGCTTTCTATTTAGCGATGAGATTAAAGTTAGTTTTTTTGGGATGAATGTGATGTAGTTTCATTAGGATCAGATGCGTTCTTTATTAAATTGTGTCCTTCATTTTATCAGCAGAGCGATATTCTATCCATTTACACAGATGTAACAGATTAGCCATTAGAGAACATGAGGTATTTTCAAATAACTTGAAGTAAAAGAAAGTTTATTTCTAACAAAGTGTCAATAAGTTTGTAACAAGCGACTTCGAATTCATTCAATTTCATAGCGCACTCGACGAAGATTCCATAGAAATTCGGAAAATTAGAGCTTTACTCTGGCCTGCATTAATTAATTAAACATATCTAATCATACTGAGGGAATGTCTGAACAGCATTGCCCTCAAGAATACGATTCTTTCTCTTTGAGAAATGTCTTTGACGATAGAACTCGGTCTAAAGTAATCAGAAAAAACAAGCACGTACGAAGCTACTGTGATTCTGCTTTCACTATACACAATCATTTGCTTCCTACACAATATTCGCTAAATTTCGAAACTAATTCACCCAAGCAGGAACTAAAACAACTGCTCAGGTATAAAAACCTGAGATTCAGAATATACCTCACCTATCGTTCAAATTCAAAACTTATAAGAAAAATTCCTTCAACCATATTCACACGATGTGATCATATCACAACGAATTTTGTCTTTTTTTATAACAATGAGAACTCTGGATGCATAAAGCGAACTTATGGGCACTTGAAGAACCTGCGAAGAAGTGATTCGACCTCTAACATAAATCTTTCAGGAAATTCAGAGAAAATGGCTGAACGAACAGTCCGATATCTCACACTCTCAGCGAAAGAATTCGTTTTCACGTATCAGCCTGGGAGTAGCAAAGGTGACGATATTTCAATCCTCTCTTTTCCTCGAGCCAACATATCAGACTTTGAAAATTGTATCATCATCTCTAACTATGCTGAAAAAATGAAACACATTCTTGGCTATACTCCGGGATTTTACACCAAAAGACTATGTTCTTTGTCGACGCTCAGTCTGCTTAATATGATTAAACTGAGGTTGTGTCTTAAATTCGATGAGTATCAGTTGATGGTTGACCCCGAGAAAACGCCTGCTAAATTTTGGGAAAGTTTGAGAGTGCTCAAAACACTTCAAAAACTGCGCTTGGAAATCAAAAAGTACCATGGCGAATTGAAAGAGTTTAATGAACTCCTTTCGAAAAATGATAATTTTAAGCAACTGAGGAGTTTGGACATAGAATTCGATGAGAGTGAATCTGAATGGTGCGAGTTCTTGAAAAACTTGCATGAGTTACCAGAAAGCATGATTAAACCGAATTTTCAGCTGAATCTGAAGATAAACCTGAATTTCGAGTACTCGCAAAATATAAAACGAATTGTGGAACTTCTACCTCGGCCGCTCATGTCTGGTATTCACTTAATGTTTGAACTTCTGCCGAGTGATTTCGATGACATTTGTAAGTTTGTGCAAATCTCCATGGTATCAAACCAGCAAGGTTTCGCGATCGGTTCAGTTAGTGTTCATACACCTCAGTATCTTGAATTTCAAGAGAGGCTATTTTGTTTGGCTCCATCAATAGCTTCACTGCATATAGAACAATATGCATTCGCTTATGACAGAAATATCGAGTTTTTCGCAGAGAAACTTACAGAAGCCGCGAAGAGTTTATCTAATCTGCAGAAATTAACGCTAAAAGTGTGTCTTTCCGTTGCGTTTACGGTCTTCGATACTAAATTCGCAAAATTTATGAGCGCTGTCTCCAATCAACTTCACCTGCGAGAATTGAAAATCGTGATGAAAGATGATAGTATCATGCTGGTACAAGATGAATTAGTAGAATCAGCCTTCGGTGAGATTGTCTTGACAAACCAGCCGATTAAGACGGTAGTGGAAAGCATTTTTCGACTCAAAGAACTTGTAAGCTTGACATTATCCGTGTCAGGTGGAAGAATCGGATTGAATTGGATAAAGGATTTGATTTCTTCCTTAGATCAGCTGCCTTCTTTCAGAAGATTTACATTAAAACTGAATTATCTGCCGTTGTTAGGAAAGATGGAGAGAATCCATTTGAAAAAATGCTTGGAGACGGAGCAGATGCTACGGTTGCAGGAATTGGAAATATTCGACCGAACTAAACAGAAGATGTCGCAAGGCACTTTGGAATCAGATTTAGTGTTTGTGACTGACTTGCTGCTAAATTGTGATAAAGCTTGCTTCAATGAATGCCACTCGCTAAAGTTAGTTTTCGAAAAAAAGAGAGAAAGTGGTTAGAGTATGAAAAGTCATATGGCAAAGCATAACGGATTATACAGACAAGGATAAAAGCGTTGTTAAGAAACAGCTGGTCTGAACGTAAGGGACGGGAAAATTAAAGATTAGGCAAATTTAGAAGGATATTTTGTACATTTCACTTCACTAAGCACTACCCATTATAAGAAATTGAATGTAAATATTATGTACGAATCTATGTTTTCTGTATGTTTGGAGATGATTCATATTTGCTTGCACGAATAATTCATACTTTCTTACTTAGATGTGTGAAGACCTCTAAAACCGAGGATAAATCGTAATACCCGATTTATCATCGGGATGAGAACGAATAATAAGAGATGAATACTACACTATGTACAGGAGAAGCGCTCTCATGTTTGTTTTGGGTTATAATTTCGAATTTAAGGTTTTTGATTACGTTTGAATATTTAATAATTCGATAACAAAACACAAACAATTCCCTTAAACAGGTAAATATATATATAAAATAGCTCAAGTATTTGAATAACCAAACGAATGTGATTGCTAGACTGAAAAAACGAGGGTGGAATTGCAAACCTATTTAAGGAGAGAGCGGCCATTACTCACCCATAATCCTTGATTTCTTTCTTCCATAGGTTCTGACTTTAGACGGGCTCTCGACTTCTTCCACTTTAACATCATTGCTTGACTTAAAATCCTGTCCCTGGAACATCATATCAGCTTGTGGTGACATATCTTGAATATTTTGAATAGTTTGCACATTCTGGGTATTTTGAACAGTTTGCATAGGTTGGATAGTTTGCGTGGGCTCTTCTTCTTTCACTCTGTCAGTCTTGCTGTCTGAGTATTGCATCGGACGTTCAGTCGGAGCCATGTTGTCAGTGATGATTGCGCTGTTGACTCCTGCTACCGCTTGGGCTAATCCTCCGAACATACTCAATTCTATATTTTTAGTGTGCTCAAGGTCGACCACTGTACTTGTATCTGCCTTGATATTTTTCGGAACCAAGCTGACGTTTTCTGTTTTTCTCCTGACGCCCATACTCATCCTTCTTCTTAGTCCTTCTCCTTTTATATCCAAGCCCATGAAATATCGCACTGCTCTCTTGATACAATTCCATATGAATTTAAACAAGCTAATCAAGAAAGGCATAGATTCCATTAGTTGGTAACCAATGGTTAAAACTGTAACTAAACTGATGAATACAACGATTGCCCATCCGATTTCTTCTCGGGTATCATAGGATAGTTTCGACCCAACATCAGATTTCCCATCATCAATCGCATACACTAAGAATAACAAGGAAATCAGAGCATTAAATCCTTCAATCGCTCGGGTGACATTTCTCTTCGATCGTTTATCAAAGAACTTGAAGAAGAGGGTAATGCCGAAGAACACCGAATTAATCACGAAGGTAAAGCAGCACTGAGTGAATGGGTAACTTGATAACGTTGTGACCATCGGTACTAACAAAAAGTTCTTTAAGCAGAGAGCAGGTGCCCAGTATTTCGTCGCGGTATTAGGACTGGCTGGTGACTGTTCGCTGTTTATCAATGTTTGAGTCCTTTTCACGAGCTGTGGACGAGTCTTTGGATCGAGATTTTTGATTTGAGTGTACACTCCCAGTAATATGACTGCAATGATCGCTGCTGCAGTCATCAATCCACACATTGCCAGCGAGAATGACCCGACGCTATTCGAAAGATCTGCCGAGTATTTTATCTGCAACGTGAGTGAAAATACCAACGGTAGGAACGATGCGATGAATATCGTGATTATGAAATTCCACTGCAGCCAATCGCGTATTCTCTCGGCAGTTTCGAGAATATTTTGCCTTGATTTCGCCTTCTTTAGGATAAAGCAGGTCAGACTCACAATTGGAGCACAGAGGATGAGACAGAGGAGGAATGAGAGCCACCCACCGTAGTTCTTGATAAATAAGAAGCTGACCTTGTACGAATGGAATTTGTTTTCACCTGGAATTCGTGAGTCATTGTAGATAATCTTGTCTCCAGGGTTCCAGATAATCAAGAATAAATTGGGGAAGAAACCATCTATTGAGAAGAGGTATTGGAAGTAGACGAGCAGATTCGTTGGATATTTAACATTTAAGTATTGGTAGAGACTCAGCATTCCCAGAATTGACATTACCGTAGCTGCAGCTAGCGTTGTAGCGCCTGAAGCAATGTTTGTAGCAATAGAAACGCTGGTTACTGAGGCCATCGCAGCTTCGGTCACAATACCTGAAGCTTGCGCTTGAGAAGTATGTGGGTAACTACTCGAGATCGAATTCAAACTATAATCAGCTGTGAAAAGGCAGTCTTCAATGTCCGGCCCAATGCAAGTATCGCATGAATGATCACATGGACCGCAAAGATTCTTGTCGGTATTGCGCCAATATTTTTCAGCAGGACAAAGGCTCCCGCAGGTATGATTGTACTCGAAGTAAAACAACGGTGAGAAGCAGCTAAGACACTGGTTCGACTCTGGACCATTGCAAGTAGCACAGCCATAGTTCGTGTCATTGACAATTTGGCTGTAGCAGGGCTTACATAAATACGTGGAATTGTCAGCATAGTAACCATCAGGGCAAGTCTTGAGACACGTGTTATTGCCGTTGTAGAAAAATATTCCTTGGGTGCAAGTTTTGCAGTTGTCTCCATTCGGACCGTAACAGGTTTGACATGTATGCTCAGGCTCTTCATCTTTATGAATATAGCACTTGTCGCAAACGTTGCTATCGCTTCGAATGTACCAGCCTACCGAGCAAGCGGCTATACATTTTTTTTGCACGGGGTCCAAATACTCATGAGATAAACAAGTAAGACAGTTAGTTGGTGACCCTCCAGTGCAGGTTTTGCAAGTTCTGTATGGATCACTCGAGCTGGTAGCTTGATAGCACTGATCGCAAGTGCTCGTGTTGTTGTTCCTGAACCAGCCATCAGGACAAGTCGCTAAGCACACTTTATCAGGCGAATATAAATACGATGAGGTTCCGCATGAAAGACAGTTGGAATAAGCCGGCCCGTTGCAGGTCAGACAAGTCATGTTAGCCGATGGAGATGTCTGCATGTAGCAGCCACCACAAGAATTATTCGTTGAATTCTGATACCAACCAGCAGGACAGTCTCCCAAGCAGCTGTTGTTCACACTTAAAAAGTATGTTCCTGAGTTGCATGAAGTACACTGATTATTGCCACCTCCGTAACAAGTCTTGCAGTCTTTGTTAATATCTGTGGAGCTAACGGCTTTGTAGCATTCCAGACATGTTTTAGACGAATTATCGCCATAGTATCCGTCAGGACAGACACTAACGCAAGTACTCGTGAGAGTATCAAGATAGGTCCCTGAATTACAAGACTGGCAATTATTCGGCAGGCCGCCATTGCATGTAGCACATGTATAGAGATTCGGTGCAGAGGCTTTATATTGATAGCATAGGACGCATTGATGTCCCGAGGAGTTGCCCCAATATCCTGCAGGGCAAGTTATGAGACAGGATTTGTTAGCTGTGTAATAGAAATTGCTTCCGGAGCATGCGCTGCAATCTCTCGACGACCCACCATCGCAGGTGTAGCAATCTTGCTCAGGTGTATCGGAAGCTGGAGCTCGATAGCATTGATCGCAAGTGTGAGTCGTGTGGTTCTTAAAATAGCCGATAGGACAAGCATTAACACATTTTCCAGTCGTGGAATCAAGGAATTGAGTGCTATTGCAGCTCGTGCATTCATACGAATTCGGCCCGGTACAAGTGTTGCAGGTACCATCTTCACTAATAGAAGAATCATACAGATAGCATCGCTTGCAAAGATTATTCGGATAAATTGCGCCTGTTGAGTAGTATCCTGCTGGACAAGTCTCCAGGCAAGTCTTTTCTACCATGAAGTACATGGTATTGTCCTTGCAAGTAATGCAACTGGTTCCCAAAGGACCAAAGCATGTTCGACAATCCCTTTGAACGTCTGCCGAAGAGGAGGCTGCATGACATGGTTTACACTTGTAATCACTCGTATCTCCCCAATAACCGTCAGGACAGGGATTGACGCATGCAGTATTGGACTCGTTCAGGAATGTGCCTGGGTGACAAGATCCGCACTCTGTCTTCGATGGCCCATCGCACGTTTTACAGGTGTAGTAGTCTGGATCTGCCGAAGTGTATGCGTAGCAAGGGAGACAGAGGTTACCTGTACTGCTGTCATGCTCATACCAGCCATCCGGGCAGACTTTCAAGCAGGTATTATTTCCAGTATAAAGGTACGTGCTTTCATTACATGATAAACACCTTGTATTCAGTCCAGCGTCGCAAGTAGCACAGTCTCTTTCAATTGTGGTTGAATCTGCTGCAGTGTAGCACCGCTCGCAGACACCTCCCCTCGGTGTATCTGTATTGCCCCAATAACCGTCTGGACAAGGAGTAATACACTTCTTGTCAGATGTCTCAAAAAGGTACTCTCCAGCAAGACATGTAGCACACTGATTCGAATTTCCGCCAGTGCAAGTCTTGCAAGTTCGCTCGTATGTGGGGTTGGCGGGATCATACTGATAGCAGATTTTACATTCGGATCCATATTTATAGTAGCCATCAGGACAATTTGCTAAGCAGGTATTATTGCCGTAGTAGAGGTAGGTGCCTGAGCACTGTGTGCAGTTGGTTTTTTCACCTGAAATACAATTGTAACAGGCTTTTTCGATATCACTCGCTCCTCCTCCTTGATAGCATTGTTTGCATTTAAAATCTGCTGAATCTTCGTACCAGCCTTGTGGACAGTCCGTCAAGCATTGATTGATATACAAGTAACGAGGTGTACTACAAGATGTGCATGCCGAAGAGCCACCGGCACTGCATGTGGTGCAAGTAGAATCACAATCTTACGAAAAAATTGAAATGAATGGAGTGAATCGAGAGAAAATTAATTTACTGTTACATTTGCCGCTGGCTTTGTATTGGTTTGAGTTACAGAATGTTTGGCAAGTACTGCCTTGAAGCCAATAACCCGAATTACATGCAGAACATTCTGTGTTGCTCGGCCCGAAGCATGCTGAGCACGACGAGTCGCAGAGGCTCAACACAATTTTGACACTGTTGATACCAAGATGTTTATTCAAAGATACGTACGGAGCTGAAAATTTCAGAAGAAATGTCGATGCAGTGTGAACAAAACTATCCGTTGTGTGGTCTCTCACGTAATCGCATGTGGTAAGTTGACAGAGGGACGGCGCACCATTGCAGTTGCTGTAGCTCCAGGGGATTGTGGCCACTGATGCACCATCGACCGACACCTGTAAATTTTCACCATTCCAATTATCGATAAAATATGCTCTGAAGCTTATTTTGGCGGAGTAATGAGGCACCATGTCCGAAGCATAATTTTTCTCAATGTTGATGGCGATTGAACCACCGTGAAGGAGTATCTTTTCGATGCAGGTAGTTGATGTCGAAGGAGTCCAGCCGGAGGATGGAAAACTACCAGAATTTGGATTAAGGTCGTCAATTGTCTTGACTTGGGCTAATGCAAACCGTTAAAGTGAACTATAAGGAAGAGGATACCTGAAGTGAAGAGAAGTAGCTGGAAGGCAATTAGATAGAACAGCTTCGAGTGATAGAAGCTCATCTTTAATCAAAAAGGAATTAAAATTTTTAATCGGTTCGGAAAAAGAGTTGCATATTAATATATTCTCTGACTGCTAAATTAAGAGTCCCTTTGAGGGAAGCTGCCATTTACAGTTCTTGAGCAGATCCGACAATTAGTTACGCAATTCGGCTCTCAAACACAGCGATAGCCTGGTGAAAGTGTCTAAATCTAAATTTACATCTTTTTTTTTTTGTTATTCTAGCAAAAGAGGCCATTGCTGTAGGAGGCTATTAATGCTGATGAGGCTATAATTTGGAATTGAGTATCTACAATCGTATTGAGAATAAAAATCGTTTATTGGATCGGTTGGAACTTAGTGGCCCATCTTATATTAAGTCTTCATAATTTCATAAAACGAAACGAGGATATCAGAGCTCGCCTCTGCGAAACGCCAACACACAATTTAACTGATTCTCGAAATGCTGATTGTGATATGATGAACATGTTTAAACAGTATTGAAGTTATAAATTTTCTGTTGCTACCTATTTAACAGATAATTCAAATTTTTATATTAGATCAAGTAATGGGATTTCAATAATCTATAGTATACTTTCACGTTTCCATTTGCAGAATTTTTTAATTTACCTTAGTATCACAAGTATTCAAGTCTTAAGATCTGGAAGGTCATTTTTTTTAAGGCTCTGCTTTAAATTTTCAAGTATTTCAATGAAAGAGTTGCTGCCTGTACTTATTTGGTCACCTACAAGAGCAGAATATTCTTTATATGGCTCAACACAATAAATATGTTGAAAGGATTTTTTCTGATACCCCCTCCTTCAACTAAATGCAAATCTCAGCTGAGATTTCTGCCAAATTGGGTGAAAGAAACGATATATTGGAAATCTTTGTTTTGTGGGAAATATTCGCAGCTGAGATTCTTGATCTCTTCAAGCATGTTAAGAGTAAATTTTTTCTGACGTACAAATTGAAGAACCTTCGGACGAAAAGTCTGATTTCGGAAAATAAGTTCCTGCTTCTTTTTTTAGTATTTTCCTTGTTTTGACTTCAATGATTGTCAGTTTTTAATATCAAATCTAAGGAAAACTGACTGGTCATGGAATTGAGTTACCTCAAAGACCCCGATTCTTATATTCATTTTCCAATCAAGTTTTAGTTTTCTTTGTGTTTAAGTAAAAGCTCATAAAGCTTTACAAGACTACACAGTCTTTGTAATTTTAATCAAGAACCGTTTTGAAGTGAGCTTCGTAGTGATTCCAAACCCCCAAGAAGCAGTTCCAATTTTTAGTAATATCAAGTCTTGAATTGTCTTGTCTTACTTACCAAACATTGCATCAAAATTTTATTATAAATTTTAATTTTTGCCCTCGACAAGAACTTTTAGAACAAATCTGAAACGAGAAAATAACAGACAGAGAAACTATTAGAAGTGAAATATCAAGGCAATAGGATTATTTTTTCAAATCGTCCTACAATATCGAGAACACATTTTCACTAAATCAATAGAAGATTAAAATTAACGCGAGATATGGTAAAGGCTTGCCAAAGTTTTTTGGTGCTATGGTGAGATAACACCTCTAAAAGAAGAGAGTTATGATAGACGCAGAATGTGCTTTCAAATACTAATTCGAAATCTTCTAACATAATAAATTGTGTTTGTCTCTTACGAGAATTAGAAGAACAAATTTCTATAAAGTATTTCATTTCTTCCATTAAGCAGTGCCCTCTGATTTGGTAGGAGAATTGATTTGGAAGCGTTGTTAATTAGCGGGGTATTTAGTTGTTTTTTGAATGAAAATTTGATGGTATCACGTTTGCCAAAGTCCAAACATTCTGGAACACGCAATTTTCGGATTTTCTTAAATCGACTCAAAATTAATAATAATCTAGAATTTTCAAGATTATTTACTTTTTTCCTATCGAAAATAGATGCAACATCTGAAATTATCCAAACTTTTAATGGATTTCATTAACTAATCGCGGAGTTTGAAGTAAATTAAACACAGAATTGCAATAGATTCTTATAATTCATTTTTAACAAAAAAAAACAAGTATCGGTAAACTTCAATTTCTTGGGAGTTTGACAAAATTGGACGACTGATTGGAATGCCCTCTCGACCGGCACACGTATTCTCAGTCAATATACTACCATGAATAGCAGGAAGAGACACAAAGTTAGTCAACCCAGGTTTCCAGAGTTTTCTCGTACTCGCAGGAAGAATACACAAATTCACTTGAGATGATTAACTTCGTGTCTATTACTGTTGCTATGAAATGCAGATTGAGACTTGCAGCTGGTCGGGGAGCAGAGAGTCGGTAAGACAAGGGTTAAACTCTTCACAGAATATTTATGAGTATTCAATGATCGGAAATCAAGTTCAACTTAGACCTGACCCCCCCCCCCCTCCTCTTCGGGGATCGAACTTGCCTAGAAACTATTATACTCGACACTCATCCGTATGGATTTTGAATTAGAACGCGTCCATCCATCGGAAACAGACTTCTACTAAATTAAAAAAATGGATCCATATTACCTTCATTTTACCAATAAAATATTTTTAGAGTATTTTCGGAGAATACTCTAAAATAAAATTGAGAACTGAAAGAATTCTTTCGGAAGTTCTAATTTAAGACCCAAGAATATGTCATGGAATCTTTTAAAGATCAAACTTAGGCCAATTAAGTCATGTTGTTCATCTATGAGTTCATTTATTTAGATAAGCCAGACTACCTAAAAAAACCCATTTTGACATTTTGAATAAGTATAGTGATCGAAATGAGTTTACTAAAGGACTCATCATCCAATGAAAAGTTCATTAATCTTAAAGTTCATGTTCAATCAAAACTTTTGTCACAACTTAGAGATAACTGAGTTTGACTCTCTCGAATTTGAACTGAAAGAGAGCTCGATGAGTATGGGTGAAACAGAAAGACCCAGGAGTTAAAACCACGCAAAACCTCTAGCAAATTTGCTGTTTAGCCGCACTATAGTTGTAGTAAATCGAAAAATAGATCCTCAAATAATTACGAATTGCACTAAATTTAATAAATTATCAATGTTCTCTGAAAATAAATGAGAGTTTCTTTTTTTAATTCAAAAGCTAATAATTCAGTGTCAGCAAACACCTTTTATTCATCCAAAATCATAGTTGAAAAATCTCTGAACAAGTCTGCTCTTGCTTCTTTTCTCGCGACCAAAACCAAAACTTTTCAACCTCAGCGAAGACAACTAGTTGTAATTTTATCATATCGTTCATATATTTACAATCTCTCTTACTTACAACCATCACTCATTTAATAATTAAAGCAAAAACCACTAAAATCTGAACAAATAGGAAAATGAAGAAAAACTCTCTCCTCTCTCGGAACTATTTCATTGGAGAAATTAAGTCAAAGGCAGTATGATCCTTCTTATCGCTACTATCCTCCATAGGATTTCTGTCTGTTAGTATAGTATCAGCAACGCTTTTGCCAGGTCCTCCACCGACAGGAAATTTGAAAATTTTCGCTCCCTTTGCTTTGATCCTCTCAAACAGGCCTTGAGTTTCCTTGATTTTGCTTCTTTCTTTCTGAATCAACACTGTAGATTGTACAATTACCAGATTATAGAGAACATAGACCAGAATTATAACTGTGATCACCGGATGCATTAGTTTAGAAACAGAACTTCCAGCTTTCGAATCGTTGAAACTGTTTCCGAAAGCATTTGTATTTGTTTTTGAAGACCGAAGCGCTACCTCCATAGCGTTTGCAAAAGAATTTAAAAACGAATTGTATTCTGCGTTGTACATTCCAAATGTGAGCATGTTTGCGATGGCTACGAGAGATAGGATATATGTCATAACTATGATTACTGGGGATAATTTCATCACTAATTTCTTGAGCATTTCTTCATAGTACGTTACCTCCGGCATTACTGACTGCAACAGAGCTTTGAGAGCCTTTATAAAAGTAGCAAGGAGAAATAGGGTGACCACAGCGCTCAGAACCAGGAGATTGTTTTTTTGATTCACATAGTAATTGAAATCTATGAAATGGTTCATTTCGAATATCTTCAAGCTGGACAATTCGTTATAAAGCTTCGATCTAAGTCCAACGTTGGTGAGCAAAGCGATCATGGTCACGAGACTGATGAGCTGGTCTTGAGTTGGTCGATAGACCAACAGAACAAAATATCTGAAGTTTATAAACCAATAAACATAAGGAAGTTTTGGAGGAGGCAAACCGAGGGTAATGCGCTTGTTATACTCTTGTTTCAGAAGTATCTCCGCATCATTGAGCGCTGATTTCTGGGAAACTGGCCTCACTAAGCTCAATATGTTGAAAATAATAGCAAGGCTTGACAAAATGATGAGTGCAATTCTGACTCCTAATTGAGAGTTCATTGAGGCCTTCAAACTGACGGAATCCACGTTAGACACACTTTCGATGTTCTCAGAATTAAAAGTTTTGTTATAGATATGCACTTGGGCAAGCAACTGGGTCGAAGGATTGTAAACGTTTATAATAGCAGACTCGAAACGAACCATTGAAAAATGCTGCTGCCATTTCGTATACCTCTCAGATTGAGTACTATTCGGTGTACTCAAATCAAGATCGAAGTAAAATCCTTGAGTTGGAGTATCACCAAAAAGCGTATCAAGTGTAACCCAAGTGTCGGTGAAATACGTAAAAGTTTCTGTTTTACCCTCAACAGTGATACTAAACGGCGTTGTATCGATTTGAGTAGGATCGTAGCAGGTTTTGTTGTTGTTCTGATAAGCCTCCTTATACAAATCGCTCAGAAAAAGACAAGACTTGGTTTTAGCAGGCTGTTTGATGATCCTTACCCAGTCCAAAATTATTAAATTCGCACTGTTTGTGAGATTGCTGGAAAGCGGATTGTGAAAGGCGGTTTCGATGTCGTGATTCATTAAATTCGATTGAAAATAACGGTTTTCATTGAACATATTGAAAGTCCAGAGGAGAATAATACCGAGAAAGATCAGACTGGATGCAGATTTCCAAAGAAGCTTTATACATCCCATGAAATCAAATTTCTTCTGCTGCTTTATTTCCGATTTCGAACTCGCATTGCGATTAAAATAGTATTTCTCAACGATGCTCTCCTGCGGGCTCACCTGAGGTCTTTCCTCAATTTTTTCGGCTTCTCTGAGACGCAATTGTTTGATATGATCTCCCATCGATTGGTATTTTCTGAGAATAATTGTCAACTGCGGCAGATAGTCTTTGATTATCTTATTTTGTAGAGGATAAAGCGTCTCCTTTATTTTCAAGTTTTGTTCAAGTATTACTCCATTCCTATCCAAAAAGAAAATTTCTTCAGGCTGAATATTGAAAAACGGCGCAACAATTTCTTTAAGGTCTTTGAACTGACCGCAAGTTTCCTCTGATATATTGAATACGCCAGAATGGGGTCCAAAGGAAATACTGATCTGCATTGAATAACTGTCTAGCTCTGAGAAACAGCTTTGAAACAAATGATCTGCTTTTGAATCGATTTTCTCTCGACGACTCTTTTCTTTCTTTCGAGCTTTCGCTTCTTTGTTGCTATGCAGTTTATCTATCTCTGCTGTCACTGATCTGAGTCGAGATTCTAGTGCTGCGAGTTTCTCCTCAGCATTTCTCACTTCTAATTCAATGGAATATTTCTCTTGTCCCATATGGATCAGTTTCTCTTGATATTCTTCGATCTCTTTTTCTAATTGAGCGATTTCATTTGAATTCCCTAGGTCCCTGAGGAGATGTCTGCGACGAGTGGTAGTCTTTCGGTTGGAATCGGATTCTTCATTCATGTAGAGTGTACTCGCTTACTGATAAAAATTTAAATAGCTTTGGTGTGCTTGGCATTGTTTAAAAAAAAAAGTTCGATAATTAATGAGCGAACTAACGCTTTCCTTCCTGTGCTCCTCAAGGTTTAGTGGTATTTCACAATTTAAGGGGAAGAATCTTTTAAATTCTTTAATATAAGCATCAATTTGCATGAAAGTTTCAAGCAATGAATGACATTCAAGGAAATGTATATAGAAGTATTTTTCTAAAATAAAGGACTGCTTTGGCAGAATATGAGGATTTCAGTTAATTTATATTTTAATTTCGGGGACGCTGCTTCGCTCAAATGCAAAAAAGTCCAGCAACATGATCAATACAGATTGCTTCTGCGAGAAGGCGAATTAAGCCCCACTAAGCATTCTTCGTATTTATTTCTGAGCTTATCAAGATCCAAAATCTTATTTATAAGCTGCTGTTGTGTCTGGTCAGCTTTGATGTTTTGTTTATCCAGGAGCTCTTTGAATCCTTTCAATTCATGAGAAAGATTTCCATTTTGCATTTCCAGCTCGTTGACCTTAGTTTCGAGCTTGAAAATCTTTGCTTCATACGCGACTTTCTCCGCTTCAAACCTGACAGATAGGTCCTTCATTACGATTGAATTCCTCTTCAAGTTCTCATACTGTTCTCTAAGCTCCATTAACTCCTGATGTTGTGCATCTGACATCGCTAATTTCCGTTGGTACTCCTTGATTAATTCGTTTAGTCTTTCGGTCTCCTTGCCTGCAATACTAATATCTTTTTGCAGTTCTTGGTTCGAGTTCACGAGCTCTCTGATTGTCAGTTGGTCCTTCTCGAGGTCTTTTTGGAGATTAATCCGATCCCTTTCCAGTTCACTAGCAATAGCCTCAAATTTAGTTCTCAAGCTTTCTCTTTCTCTTTGCCCTTCTTCATTTAGTCGTAGTTGCACAGCAAGCTCGGAGGACAGCCGTTGATTCTCATTTTCTCGTTGGGTTAACTCGGCTTCACCCAATTTGATTTTAATAATTAAGTTCTCAATTTCGCCTTTGAGACTTGCGTTCTCTATTTGATGAGTGCTCGCAATTTTGCTGATTTGATCCTCAAATTCAGCTCGCAACGTTCTTTGCAACCCTGATTTTTCGCTTTCGAGAATCTTTAAAGAGTGCTCCTTTAGCTCTTGCATGTCGTGTTCGTGGTCATTCTTGAGCTTGGCCAGAGCGCTTTCAAGAAGTTCTTTGTGTTGCTTTCTAAGAGTACATATATCTTCCTCGAGCTGTTTCTCAAGAGCTGTGATATGTTGCTGTGCACTAACAAGCTGAGCGTCTTTCTGTTGGTTCAGTTGAAGTTGACGGTCCAACTCAACCATTACCATCACTAATCGCAGTTCCATTTCTTCGTCTCTCCCTTTGTATCTTTCGAGCTGTCCAACAAGAACCTTTATTTCTTCTTCACACTCCGTTATCTGTCGTAAAAGCAGGTCCCTCTCCTGCTGTGCCGTAATCCTAAGTGTTTCAAGCTCTCTTCGCAATTGAAGCCTCTCGTCTGATAATTTCTCAACTTCTGATAGATTTTCCTCAGCCCTTTTTTCAGCCTGCAGCTTTTCTTCAGTGACTATCGCTAATTTGGCCATAAACTCATCAACCTGTCCCTCTAATAATCTCGATTGAGCTACTTGACGATTGAGCTCTTCATCCAGAAGCGCTAATTTCTCCATAAGTTGAGCCCCACGGATTTTCTGATTTTGGAGCTCATCCTCGTACAGCTTTACTTCGTCTTCATGCTTCTTTTGAAGCTTTGCCATCTCTCTGCGGAAGGCTTTCTCTATTTGAGCCTCAAGAACCATCTTCTGATCCGGCGACACTTTTTTCTTCTGCTTTTCGAGTTCATCAAATGCTTTTTTAAGCCGGCCATACTCTTCCGCCAAATTCTCTTTCTCATTTGCGAGCTCTACGATTTCTTTTTCTCGTTCATTTAGAACATTTTTAAGCCTCTGGGTCTCTTCGGCATCTCGAGATGCTGTTTCTGGGAAACTTTCACCTTTAGAAAGCTTCTCTCTATGATCTTCTCGGTTTGAGTGTATTTCGTTCAACGGTTCTAATTTTATACGGAAACCAGACTTCTCTGTCTCTCCTTTAGCCGATCTTGAGGAATTAATTTTCTCTCTTTCTAAAGATTGTTGCAGCGTATCAATTTGATTGTTCAAGTCTTGTATCCGAGACTTACAAACGTTCAAGTGATCCTGCAAACGTTTATTTTCCGAGCTCTGATGGCCTAAAAAGATCTCTGCTTTCTCTTTACTCTCGTTGGATGCTGCCAACAATTGAGTCAGTCTATCTATTTCAGTCATCAGAAGAGCCACCTTGAGGTCAGCTTCTTTCTTCGTATTAATTAAAGCCTCTTCAGCTGATCTGCCCTGAGACACTTGCTGGAGACCAGCATTCTCATTTTCGGGTAATATGTCATCATATATGCTCCCTCTTTGTTTCATTTTTTCTGCCCTATGAGCTGGGATATGCTGGCCCTCTCCAGTTGTTTTCACAGAAATGAATTCTTCTTCTTCAGTTATCGGCTCCAATGGGCTGTCTGGAATCTCTTCGTCAAAATTCTTTTTTTCCTGCCTTCCATTCTCCACCTTCATTTCAAAGAATCCACTTTCTTCAGTCCTTTTTACTGGACTTCCTGCTATAATTTTTTCTCTTTGATTTTGACTCCTTGCTCTTCTATCAGATTCTGACTCATCAATTCCAGGTGAAACATCTCGTTCTTCTCCTGATAGGCGCTTGCCGAGATGTCCGTCTCCTTGATGAATGGGCTGAGGCTTATTGGATTTCAAAGAAAGACGGATAGGAGTTCTACCACGAGAATTTTCTGCTCCTGAGAGTGTCGAAGAAATTGTATCTGCTTCATGTGCTCTCGTTGGAGTTTTAAAACTAACCTCTCCTCTTTCTGATTCTCTTGCCTTTAACCCCGCGTTCTCTACCGGATCAAAAGTCTCACGTCTGAACCTTTGTAGCTTTCCGCTTCCTTCCAGAAATCCAGATTCTTTAGCACGTTCTTTCCTGTGGGTCGAGTCCATTGTAATCTGATCCTCATCTTCAAATCCTTCGTTCATTTTGTGAGTTTCTCCTAAAGAAGGTCTTAAACGTTGGGTTTCAGTTGCCTGATCTTCCTTCAGCGCTTTATTTAATTGAGATTTTTCTTTATTAACCAATTCAGTAACTCGATCCTTATAATAATTAATTTCTGCCTCCAATGACTCACGGTCCTTAAGAGCTTTATTTTCTAAAAGTTCGTATTTTCTTTTCCAGCTCTGAAGTTCATTTGCATCTTCTGCAGCCTTATCGTTCAGATTCCTCATGTCATTTTGCAATTCGCGAATATATTTTTCGAGGTCATCAATCCTGAAGCGATACTCATCAGATTTCTTTTTCATCTTCTCGAATTCAAGGTCTGGATTAGCATCCTGCAACGCCTTCAGGATTTCCGTTTGGCTTGCATGGTCTTTTTCAAGAGCGAGATACCGATTTTTCCAAGTTTCATGATTTTTCGTAAGTTCTTCGAGTAAAGCATGCAACCTATCTATTTCAGTCATGAATAAAACGCATCGAGCCTCAGCGTCCGTCTTTCCATTTTGGGCTTCATTCAAGAGCTTTTGGATCCCTGACTTTTCAATAGGAGAAAACCCTTCTGTGTTGGAGGAAAACCATCCTGTGTTTGGAGTTAATCCTCCTCCTGTATTAGGGGTAATTCCACCTATCGATGTCGAGACGGCTGACAGACGGCTCTGGGCTTCATTAAATTTTTTTTGCATTCCAGCCTTCTCACTAGCGAAATTTTCTGTTGATGCCTCCAACCTCTTCTCAAATTCTTGGCTGAGCTCTGCAACTAGCGAATGTAATCGATCAATCTCGGTCATGAATAGCACACATCGAGTTTCTGCATCCAACTTACGGCTCTGAAGCTCGTTAATTTTATTTTGCATTTCCATTTTCTCAATTCCAAACTTTTCTGTGAACGCAGCAACCTTCCTCTCGAACTCTTGGTTCATTTCTTCCGCCATCCTTCTCGAAATTTCATCTGTTTTCTCAAATCCTTTCTCATAGGAGGGCATTCTCATTGTTTCACGGACTGACTTGAGCCTGGCTAACTCTTCCGACTGATCTTCAAACCTGCATGCACTTGGCTGAGATGAGAATTCTCTGCTGCTGACTGGTCCCTGCGTGATAAATGACTTGCGACCTTTCGCCGGTTGCTGCGTCTCAGCAGCCATATTCTCATAAGAGGATATCACGTCTTGCAATTTAATATTTTCGGCGAGTTTATCAGTC
>ENA-UOTX01000387-UOTX01000387.1-compost-metagenome-genome-assembly--contig:-NODE-387-length-48118-cov-12.999376_pt1 | contig 48118 bp, 30 predicted proteins | sample MGYA00238143_ERZ746982 | MGnify/ENA primary metagenome ERZ746982 (study PRJEB28758, sample SAMN06268862) | compost metagenome | isolation source: single cell | place: USA: California, Emeryville, Joint... | reverse complement strand
GAAATGTTCAAAATTACGTAATTCCTTGCTTTCGGGATACTCCAATATGACCTAGTTCAGTAATTAACACTGGAGATAAGCAAAAGTAAAACTACATTAATTCGGTTTCAACACAATGCAGAGTAAATGTCATAATTGCAGTGAAAATCTCAACCAATTTATGTGTCGTTTGCTTTTTATATTTCAAAACCAGAAGCGCTGCTTGATAAAATGCGATTAATCCCAGATTGACTAAGATTCTCAATGGAGCTCGAGAAAATTGCGTCTGTGCTCGAACCGCTATCATTCGGAGGACATATTGGATAATATTAGCGAACAGCAGGATTCCGAAGCCAATTTGAAGGTACTTTATTGCAAACGGCTGCAAGCGAGTCCTCGAGGTTACGCCGAGGAAATTCAAACAAGTTTTCATTTAAACCCGTTTAAATACTTCGATATTTTTTGATTCGAAGTGGAAATAAAAAATTAACTCCAAATATGATGTGACATGCATCCTAATTCATCATATGATAAATTTCAGAGTTCTTGTCCATAACCTGAGTGGAATATTATCGATAAGACCAAAATGTTATTTTTTTCACCCTGTTAGTTTGAATCGAGAGCAATACCACTCACCGATTGCTTTCCATGGGCAACTGTATTAAAGTTTATTTGCGTTAATAACTCGAGTGGAATTTTAGTAACAAACAAATAATTTTAATAAATCAAGTATGGCTAAAGGAGGAACACATAACGCCGCTACAAAGCTCTTTGAGGTTCGCATTCTGCTATTTTACTCTAATACGTCTCTAGTACGTCGAAGATGCGTTGTTTAACGAGCTCAAGACCTATTTCTCAGAGCACTCTACGAAAATCAGGAATTTTTTAACCATGACAGGTGTCTACGATCGGAACCTCCTACACGTGGTAATATCCAGACTCACCTTGCCTCAGTTCATACTGTCTCAGGCTTGCTCCAAAGGCCAAACCGATATTGTGAAATTCCTCATGGAACATTTAGAAAAAGAGCATTTACTCTCAACGATCGATACTTTCGACCAATACCGTAAGGAAATTTGAGCCAGCTCATTCTTAGGCATGAAATGATAGGTAACTCCGCGTTATATCTTTGCTGCGTGCAAGGAATCCCAGATGAAGATGGAGGAGACGCACAGGAATCTCAACGAGCTGAGATTGTTAAACTTTTGAAATCAAAAGGTTCACAGCGCTTTTCGTATGCTGAAAGTAATCTCGGTGTGGATAGGTGCTTCGATAATGCTGTTCAAAGGGAGGAATAACCCTCTGCATTGGGCATGTTTCCACGGAGACACCAATCTTATTAATGTAGTTTTACTTTTGCTTATTCTACAGTGTTAATTACTGAACTAGGTCATATTGGAGTATCCCGAAAGCAAGGAATTACGTAATTTTGAACATTTCTAATAACGACTCCTTAATATTGCACATAAAAGTACTCCAAATGAACGAGAATAAAGACTTTGCAATGGATTTGATCACCCAGAATCCGAACAAATCAAAGGAGGAAAAGCGTGAGGTAGTTATGACTTGAAAGAGTGAAGATTTATGAGTAATGCAACGTAGTTATTGAAGCTGTTTTTGGAAAGAGGAGATCCAAACAATGGAAATTCCGCAGCAACGAAAAAAATGAGAAAGATACAAAATAACCCAATTAAGCAAACAAGGTACCAAGTCCGTGATTATCAAGAGGAATACCCGTATAGACTTATGCTGTGGGCATCCAAGTTAGGTAGGAATTCCACTAATTCTGAGCATGAAATGCGTCTTTTATCATTAGGACTCGAAAAAGACGTTGAATTTTTCCTCAGTAAAGGCTACTCGCCTTTTGTGAAGACTCGGAAAAAAAGGTTTTTGCTTATTAAAATTCAGCCGCTATAAAGCTCTGTCATGTTAGGAACGCATTGTTTGCGGCTGCTTCTAACGGACATCTCAATCTTGTCAAGCTGTTTTTGGAGAAGATCGAAAAGCCAGAAGATAGGGCAATTTTATTAGAGAGGTCCGATGATGTTTACCAGAACACCCCTCTGCATATTGCCATAAAGAAAGTAAAAGTCTTTCCGATACATGCAAATTCTTATTCTCCTTAGGGCAGGATCGATGTAGCCAATTACTTGGTTGAAGCAGGCGCTCCACTCAATATATACAACGAGAGAGGTTGGTTACCCCACCAAATGTCTCGCTCAACCGATAAGTAATTTCTAATGTCTCAAGACCAAGCTCATTTAATTCCTAAAATATTAGGGCAATGATAGAATTGCGAAAGGGAATAGTGCAAACATTGAATGAAGAGGAAAAGACTAAGCTCTCTTTACTCGGAGATTTCTATAAAGTCAAATCTCGATACCAATATTGCCTTATCGCGAGGAAAGATGCTGATGGCTCTGAAGAACCCAATTTAGTCCTGGAACAGTTGAAGAAGATTCAACGAGATGTCATCAAGGAAAAAAAGGGACAGTTTCATATTGCTGTAATAGAAGGTAACTTTAACTGCGATTCCTCCAATTTAAGCCAGTATATTCTCGAAATAGGATATGAAAACAGCAACCCGAGATGCAAGCAGAAATACTTAATCTTTCTTATCCGCATTGACGATGCTTTGATGAATTCCACCGCCCAAGCTCTCGAAATCCGAGTCTTTAACACTAAATACCGTTTCCTGGAAAAATTCGATAACAACCAAAAGGAAGAGTACGAGCAGTTCCGAGCCGTCACCTGCCAGAGGATGATCCACCACATCCTCAGATCCGAGTTCGATGTCGATCTATTTCTTCAAGAAGGCCTCCTTTTAGATGCCTTTCCAATTCATAATTTCACGGAGAGGAGCCAGATCAGCAGCGCTTGGAAACAGGAAAATAAACTGAAGAAAATTATTAAATGGAACGACTTACTCCCTAGTAACGAGGCACGTATAGAGCACCTGCGACCATTGACAGCCTGTACGTTTTACTATGGAACAGCAATTGGATGGTATCTGACGTTTTTGTCCTCACTGACGACGGACCTTCTGGTTCCTGGCCTCGCATTCTTGCCTTTTGCAATTCTCAACCGACTTTGGTATCAAAATGACAATGGCCCCTATATTCCATATTTGGGAATAATAATATCTGTCTGGTAGGGAGCAGTGCTCTGTAGTTGAAGTCTTATATTATTTTTGTTGTTAAATTAGGGCGACATTATGGAGTGAGAAGTGGAAGAGACGCCAGAACGAAATGAGATTTTTGTGGGATTTGACTGATTTCGAAAACGCGCAGACTTTGAGACAGAAATATGGCGGCGAATTCAAAATCGATTACTTCTCTAAAAAAATTATCAAAAAAGACATACTTAGTGAAGGCACGAGGAGGATTATCGTGGAAATTCCTCTCAGTTTATTCGGAATTGGAGTCATCGCGGGGATATTTTGGGGGTTCATCGAACTGGAAAAGTGGTCTGCTGTTAATGAGGATATAGGAGAAACAGCTGATTCCATTGGCTCAGCCCGCACCTTTGTCAAGTAATGATAAATATGAGATCTCTTGTTTAGAATTCATTGAAATTCTCCAGCTATGTGGCTTCTCCTATACAAGGGTTCTGCATTCTGATAGCTAATGGAGTGTATGCATTTTTCGCGAGGAAAGCAGTCGATTGGGAAAATTATAGGTAAATCATTGTGATTTGTGGTTCCTCCTAACGGTATTTCATTCTGAACTTCAGATATGAGAGCGACAGACAAAATAGTTATGTGTTCAAGAGTTTTGTTTTCCAGCTAGTCAACTCTTACATAACGCTCTTCTACTACTCCTTCATCGACGTGAACTTCGATAAAGTAAGGACATTGCTGATTTCGTTCTTCGTAACGAAAGGTCTCACGCAAATCGGAATAGTAATCCTAAAATTTTCCCCTGAGATTCACTTAAACTGCTATATCATTAATAGAGCATTCTCCTCCCCTATGTGTTATATCGTGTCAAAGGAAAACGTCTAGCCAAGAAGCTCCAAGTCGCTTTGTTTGAAAAGAAGATTAATATAGATTATGTTGAGAAATCACAGCAAGATCCAGAACTTGAGGAAATCAGCAGCGACGAAGAAAATGAAAAATCTCCTCTAGAAAACTATAAGGACATTAAGAATAATCAGAACAACGAGGACATTAGTGGGATTATAGCCCTATCCCCAAAGGTGCTTTTCAAGTCTTCTGATAGTTTTAATCCAGAGGACAACGATGATCAAGGCATCGAGCTGCAGGATATTAAAATGCACCGAAGAGCAGATTCAGCTATATCTCAGCACTCGAATGCAGCTCCTTTAATCAAAAAGAAAAAAACCGTGAGATTCTCTTCCAGAAACGTAACGATGGTGAAAGCCGAAGACACAAACAAACCACTACAGGGGAAAGAAGATGGTGATGTAACTCCGAGAGGCATGAAAGGTCAAGAGAACGATGAAGATTACCTCGCAGAGGAAAGGATAAATAAAGGAAAAAAAGATTTTATCATGCAGATAGAATATCAGAGATCGGTAATGGCGGTTAAAAGAGAGCTGCTAGAAGAATACAGCTATTTAGTAAGTTCTTATTGAGATTCTACCATGTAATAACTACCTTTAATTAGGCAATTATGTTTGGATATATAACGATGTTCTCGCCTGCATTCCCATGGGGTCCGCTCATATTGCTCGGTACGAACTGGGTTAAATTACAGCGTAATCGCAGAATCAATTAAATTGCAATTCCATTTAATAAATTCTCGTAGTTGATATGTGGGCCCTGTCTACATTTACTAAACGAACTTATCGAGAAGAATCCGGGTCCGTCGGCGTATGGAATAGGATTTTCCAGGTAATAGTAGCAAATTGACAGATAATAACGAAATCCTTTCTTAACTGCAGATCATAGCATTTGTGTCTATCGTTGTTAATGGACTATTTGTCATGATAACAACAAAAACGCTAAAATCGACTCTCGGGGTGCCTTTCGGTAGAGGGCCTAATCATGGATTGTACAGAGATTTAATTATAGTGGTTGTCGCTGAACATATCATCATGATCTTGAAATTCTTAATAGAAGAGCTCATCGACGATGTTCCAGGCTGGGTAACTTCCTTTCTCTATAGTCAACGTAATTCCCTTGGAAAATAGGTTCAAGATGCAACCAAGGAGCGACAGTACCATCAGGAGAGAGCGATCCAAGAGAGAACAGCTTTAGGGAAGAAGAAGAGCAAAGAGGAAATGATGCTTTCTGAGGATATGAAATTTAAGAAGAATATGCTTAAATACCTCAATAACCCAGCTTGGCTCAGGAAATACCTTGATATCGGCACGTATGCCATCCAACACACGATCGAGATGTGTCAATGCGTGGCGAAGGCTCTCAAAATTCACACGCATGAAGTCAATCGTAAGAGAGACGCTAAAGAGTTTGAAGCCGCGTGGGTCGCAGATGTGCAGCAGTATGTTGAAAGAAACACTCCTTATAGTTCTTTCGAAAGTGGTGCTAAGCTGAATATGTTTCGCCACTAATTTTATAGTGTTTTTTTGTTACAATCTCCTCTGAAAGGAATAATCTACTAAAATATAAAATTCATAATTATATGAGTTGACAAACATTGAACACGGGCCGAAACTTCTCGCTAGCCAAAAGCATCTCTCAGTTTAGTAGGGAAAAGCAATTACGATTACCTCGAATTCTTTGGTATTTCTTTGAAATATCAAAATAGAATTCCATATTAAAATTTTAACTATAGACGTTGGTACGCAAACTCTTTTGCATTAAAAATTTCAGCATGTGAAAAACCTTTCAAAAAGTGTGTCCAACCGGTTAAATTTTAAATGAGGAGACAATATTTTTCTACATAAGAAAATATCAAGATACCAGCGTATACTGGGCATTCCACTAGTTTTAACACCTTTGTTTAAAAAAATATCATTTTTCTTCTGATTGAGGATGGGTTGTCTTGAAAGAGCCGCCTCGTGCGAAGATACTCGCTCTTATCTTGCTTGGGACGTCTTCAAGGACACTTCCCTTTTCTGAATCCTTTATTTTCGCATAGAGAATCAGTCCAAAAGCTACGGTAGGAAATACTGCCAGAAGCAGAAATACCCAGAAATAACCATGATCTCTATCTGTTTCGGTGGCAGCGATTACTAACCGATCAGCAAACATAACTGCTGAAAGCATAACGCCATTAAACCAGCAATACAACCCAGAAGCGACTCCCATGTGCTGCGTTTTGATTATAAGCATCATAGCTGCAAAAGGACAAACCCTGTGAATAGATGAAAAGATCCCCTGTAAAACAAAAACAGTGCATAATTCTATCAAATTGCTCGTTGAAGGGAAAAATGCGCTCATCATGAGAGTAGACCAGAGAATAAGGTAAGCTGCCATCAAAAGGTTCAGTTTTTTCCCATATAAATCTGTGATCTTTCCCATAATCGGAGATAAAAAGAGAACCACAAATTGAGGAATTGTGCGTATGATACCTGCTGTGTTTGGGCTAAGATTGAATTTTTCTTGCAGGAATTTATAAGAGATGAAGTTTGTACCCATGATGGTCGAATACCCACAAACTGCGGCGGTTGCGATGAACCAGAACGTTTGAGGAAAATGCTTAACGACCTTTAACTCGACTGTTTTGTTTGTTTCAACGAGCGCATTTTGTACAAAAATATGATTATATTTCCCATCGAAAAAGAAAAGCACTCCCGCCATCACCACTGAAAGCAGACTCACCAAGCACTGCACGCCAATTGGAACCATAATTAATCCTTTGCCTTCTCCAACGTTATAGAGCAGCGGAGCTACAATGTTTGCAACGACACTAGTGATGCTAGCTATCGTCGCAATGAATCCTAATGCAAGGGATAGGTGTTTTCCTCTGAACCACTTTTGGATCATTTTGATATGTGAAATGAAGGTGACGTCGATTCCCAAACCAATGAAGAGGCAGCCTACGTATACTGCGTAGAGTGAGTTGAGATAAAACGCGTATAAAATTATAGTGTCGCCGAAAAAGAATATCAGAGTGCCAATTGTTAGTCCGAGACTAGATCCAATTTTATCGATGAGTCCTCCGAGGAAGAAAGGCAAAATCACGCTTGGTGCTATTGTCAGTGCGATGATAAGGTTGTATGAGGTTTCAGAGATTCCTAGACTGCTTTCTATTTGATCCTGCAGTGTAGTGATGGAATAAATGTGGTAGCTGAGTCCTGTCGGGATGACGGATAACAGTATCAGAAAGATAATTCGGACTGTGGTGGGAATCGTCTCGCTGACCTTTATCTCTGAAACGTACATGATTTCGTTTTCGGTAGTATAGTCAAGTTTCTCGCTTCTTCGGAGCGGGATTATGAGCTTGCTTTGAAGATGGAAGCTATCTAAAGGAAGCGTTGCGAATTCTGGAACCTCGCTTCTATTTTGTTTTGTCGTGTTGCTGCTGTCTTTCATGAGCGAAGAATAAAAGCGGACACTAAGAAATTTTATTTAATTTTAGCTCAAGTGGACAGATACCTTGTTTCCAATATTTGATGGTATAGTCTATTAGCTCGGCCCTAAATTCCCATCAAGGAAGAAAATTCACCAAAAATGCTCTCATCATGATTCCAAACCACTCAATTGACAACAATTAGTCGCCTTTGCCTTGACTTTTCGTGATATAACGCACTAATTGTCAGGGCCAATGGGATGCCAGAAAGCCAATATGAAAACTTGAAGAGGGGGACCAAACCAGGAAACTTGAGGTTTCTGCTTGAAAAAAAAAATTGCTTGTAATAGTCAAATTCGCGTTTGAAAAGAAGGAATCGGAGTGTTTTTGAGAATAATTCCGGAATACATTTCTTAATAAACAACATAAATATTTAAATTCAACTCGCAAAACGCAATGGGAAACACCTGTTCTACCTGCACGACACATCAGGAGTCCGAAATACAATTATTCATAAAAGATTATACTCCCTTACGGAAAGAAAAAGACATTCATTTCGGAGAGATCACTCTCATGCAACACAAAACTACCAAGGAGTATGTAGCGTTAAAGGAGTTACTATCTAAAGGCTCTACTGAGTTTAAAACAGAACTGCAAGAATTGAAAGCCAAGCTAAATCAGCATCATCCAAACATACTCCGCCTCATTTCCCTCAACACAAGAATCGACGACAAAATGTGTTCGTCGTTTTATCGCATTCAAATTATTTTCGAGTACTACAATTCAGATCTGCAAAGAGATATTGAGCAGCGCAGTCGCACAAATAACCGCTACAGCGAGGATCAACTGTGGGAGCTGTTTCATTCAGTTCTCAAGGCATTAACCGCTCTAAACCAGAGAGGGAGAGTCCATGGCGATATTAGACCTGATAATATCTTAATCTCCGCTGGTAATACCTACAAAATCGCGGATCCAGATCTAGTTGTATCAGTTCCATGCTACCATCAGCATCTGACCGGCGTGACTGAAGCAGGCGGCTACCTCTCCCCCAATTTACTCAAAGCATTGACTCGGCAGGAAGTCAACCCGAAGCATCAGCCTGATAAATCAGATATATTTTCGCTGGGAATGACGCTTCTGAACGCAGCAACGCTTTCTGATTGCAACGAATTCTATGATTGGGAAAAAAAGACCATCAACGAAAAAGAATTAAATGAATGTGTCTCTTCTCTGAGGAACGCATATTCGCCAGAGTTGCTGAGGGTGCTCGAAAGCGCTCTTAAATTTGATGAGAGCCATCGTCCATCGGCTAATGAGCTTATCAATGAGGTGGCGAATCGAAAGGTGGAAACTCCGAGATATCCGGAAGGGAACAGTTTGAAAGTACATGCAGGACTTCCAGAAGAGAATGGTTATGATCATTTAGGAAGTTCGCCGAAGTTCTTAGAGATAAAGAATCCAAGTGATCAGCAGCAATACGTGTATAACACTGAGTCCAGCGAATACGCGCAGTCGAATCAAGCCCAACCTCAAACGAAATTCTCCTTTGCTGGTAACCCAGAGGTCCAACTCGACAGAAATTCCCTATCAAAGGAACCTACGACACAAACACAACCACAGCCAGAGGAGTCAAGCAATACAGGTGAATTGAAGAATCAGCCGAGCAACGCACAGAAATACAAAGGCAAATTGTCCTTGGAGATCGATACAGACTTGGCGAACGAATCTCTCAACCAAGTTTCTCAACATGTAGACACCCAGCCGAAGAGCGAGACGCAACAAGATGCAAGTAAGACAACAGATACAGGGAAATATCAGGCTACTTACACTTATAAGCCTTATAATCAGACGTCTAATGCAGCTGAGAATAATAGATACGCTTCACAGAACCCTGCTGAGAAATACAAATACCAGCCTTCGAGTTCGTATCTCGGGCAGCAGACTTCTCATAAGTACCAAACAGAAACCAACACGCTTACTAGCCCGAAATATACTAGCGGTAATTACAAATATCAGCCTGCAGCACACCTCTCGTCCACTTCCGGGACTCAGCCTTCAGCGCAAGGGACGAAATATACTCCAAGTTCGTATATCTCGCAAGGATATACATCAAATTCCAATGTATCGACGCAACAGCCAAAAAAAGATGCCAGTGAGCCAGAGCCAAGACTTTTTCACTCATATGGAAGAAATCCTGATGGGTCTCAGTACATCTCACCAACCAACCAGACCTACCAGCAACAGAAAGAAGACACCGTCAAATATTTCCCTAGAAAGCCGGCTGAAGCTGATAAAAAAAGCGGTCTTCCATCCACTGAGTTTTCAACAAAGCCAAAATCCTCAACTATTGAGCCTCTCTCTACCAAGTCAAACCCTACATCAGGTTACACATACCAAGAGAAGAGTGATCCATACGCTTACGCGAGACAAAGAACAAGCACAGAAGAGCCATATCGAATGTCTTATTCGAATTTGACGGCCGGCGAGACTGTTTATGAAAAAATTGACGCCTATCTGAACACCAACCCAATCGAAGAGAACTTATCATCGAGTCAATACAGAGATCCTTATTCTCAATCGCCCGAGGGCGGAACAATAGAAGATCCCTACAAGGATGATGATAAATATAAACGACGCAGAAATTACGATGTTACTGACCCATACGCGCCTGTACAGACAGAGAAAGACGTAAGATTCAGTGTCAATCAGTCGTTGAGCACAAGCAATTATTTCGACCAAAGCCGAGTCTCTCCAAAGAATACTCGTAAATTTCGATATCATCGACTCTTGTGTTAATAATTTGAATTAGAGCAAACTGAAGAGCTTGAGTATGTAACTGAAGCTTATGCTGATGGATCGATTTACGAAGGACAGAAAAAAGGGCCCTATCGGCATGGAAAGGGAAGATTCTCTTATGCGAATGGAGGACTGTATTATGGCGACTGGAACGAAGGCGCAATGCATGGGTTCGGGACACTGTACTATACTAATGGCCAGATTGCTTATGAGGGACAGTGGTTTGAGGATAAGTTCAATGGGCGAGGAACTGTGTATAATGAAAATCCTGAATCATTGTCGGAAGACTTTGATTACAAGAATTTCGATCATTTGGGTGACTATTGGTTGAAATATGAGGGGCAGTTTGTTGACGATATGAAGAATGGGTTTGGAATACTGTATCTTACTAACGGAGACCGCTTCGAAGGGAATTTTAAAGGAGATATGATCCATGGAAGAGGAACTTACTATTTCTTGCATGGGCAGCAGGCTAATGGAGAATGGTTGAATAATCGACTCGCCTAGGCGTGTCGGATTGATAGGGCAAGTACTTTTTGGACATTTTTTGGAAATTGAAAGCCAATAGAGCCTTTTGATATATTGTATTGGAATATGTAAGTCTTTTTTTCCTACATTCTCAATCAGTACAGGCATAATTTATGATTATTATGAAAAAAACATCTGTCAACGGTTAGGACAATGAAAAAGAAATTTGATAAGCAGTTAGTTAATTCAAGAGAATAATGTGAATGTAGTTACTTTAAGCGAAATACTTTTCGGAATCACGCTAGGAGATGATATTGGCAAAGATTTGCCTCAACATGAATATACTTTCAATACAAACCTCATAGTTCAGTTATTGTGCTAACTAATTTAAGGAGCATATGTCTTTCAAGTCATCAACACAACACAATTGGATGTCTTGGAGAATTGGCTGAATGCACATTAATGAAAAGCTTCCTCTCCATGCAAGTACTTAGAATGCATATTCATTTGACTAATGAGTTAACCTTGCATTCGATTGATGAACTCATTGCACAGCTCGAGTTCCCTCCGATTTAGAATCCGAATTATTACTAGAAAGATACTAAGAACTTAAAGATTAAATCTCAAAATTTGGCAAAAATTTTATTGCATTATGAAAATGAACACACAACTCACAGCCGATCTACAATCCGACTCAAGTTCGCTTCTCTGCCACAAATTTCCCAACGAAAAGTCAGAACATATCTTCGTGGGTGACTGGGCCCAAAATTTTTCAATTTTTCAGGCCACGAACGATAAATTATCCCTCCTCGTCTCAGAAGAATTAAACTTTGTCTGCCTCGACATCTTCGCCCATCAAACACCCTCTGACAACGTTTACCTCGCTGGCTCTGATAGCAGTGTCTACTCCTTTAACTTAGAAAAGCAGAATTGTATTCCTCTTTTCTCTCAAAAAAATCTGCCAAACTTCAAAATCTTTTCTCCCTCGAACAATAAAAACCTCCTCTTCTCATTATCTCTGGATGGAGTTCTCTCAGTGTGGGACACCAGAAACCCCAAGAACAGCATCGATTCCTACGAGAAGTTCGATGGAAAGCCTTATGCTGCCAGTTTCGAGTTCCCTTATCTGATCGTAGCGACGAACAACAATGAGATTTCCTTCTTTGACATTGAGAACTACAAGAAAGGGTTTGTACCTTCCTCGAGAGATTCTTTTGAAGCAGAGCATCCAGTTCGCTGTTTAGCCATTGAGCCTCAATATTGCGAATACCTAGCTCTTGGCACGCTTGGTGGAGAATTTAAAGTTTGGAATAACCAGGATCAGAAAGGAATCAGCAAAGTTGCCTCAAAAATCGGTCCGAAATCCAGTTATAAAGAATATCCGAAAATGAAACCAAAAAATTGCAAAAATGATGGGAAAGTGGTGACCTACTATCCGATCAATGATATCAAATTCCATCCTAGTACGCAGGGTGTGCTGTTCATAGCCGGAGGAGATGGCCAAGTCATAATGTACGACGGTGTAGAACGCAAGTTTGAGAATGTGACCTATCTCAACCAGCCAACGACGGCAACAGCTGTGACACATCTTGACGCTTTTAAAAGCAAAGATTGGCTTGCGATATGCGTTGGAGATGACTACGTCAGTTCTACTTCAAAGAAGATAGAATCGAAGCTGATCGTCTGCGACATCTCGAAATACCTTCCGGAATCTGAAAATGAGGATGATGAATAGTATTTCCTCTTTGTATTAGTCAAAAGCAGTCAATTATAGCCATTAGCCATACGAGATTTCCTTGCATTATAATTTTCAGTGTATCAGCATATTTCTGTGTCTTAAGATGAAAAGATTATGCATCTCATCTCTACAACACCTAAATTAAATCGGCATTGCTTATTTATTAAGCGCATGCGGCTTTCCAAATTAGGAGAGACTTTTTGTTTGAAAAATCAGTACAAAGTGGGAATTCCCAAATAAATCATGCATTATTCAATCAGCAAATAGATATGTATTGTCATGCTATTACAGGCTGGTTTGAGTATTGACTTACGAGGTTTAAAATAATAATTTTTGTGTAATGGCGATTTATTAACACGAATTCAGAGCTCATTAGTGTTTGTGTGCATCTGCTTTCGCAGTTCCGCAGTGACCGCAGAAGCGGTGCTGTTTCATCACCTTGCCTCCACAGTTCGTGCAAAACTGCATCAATTCGTTGATTATTCGGTTAGCTTTCGGCTTAGGGAACTGCTCTGGGTTCGTCTTCGAGATCCGATTGCTTGTGACTTCAAGCTTCAGATTTTGCTTGCTACCGGTCCCGCTATTCCTGGTCAGAGATGCCTGTCGGGCTTTTTGCTTCCCTTCTTGCTCGAAACCTCCGTCGAGATTGTTTATCGATGTTATTCTAATCACAATGAGTAATGCATTAAATCGTTACTAATACTTTTTTTGCGGGTTGCGAACATTAACCCCTGCGCTGAACGGCCCTCGGGGAGCGTCTTTGACCATTCGCCCATTTTCGAACATAGGCTTCATAATTCTGGTATTTCGGAGGTTTTGGCAGATGGGAATATGTCGGTCAGCGACCTTTGGTGCAAAATTTCGAAGGCAGTATTGGCATTGAACTGTTGAATGATGAGCGACTTTCGCATGCAAAGGTTCATAATTTTTAAGCAAGTCCCCGCGCTTTGGCAGCGGTTCACTGATGATTGTTTTTCGGAGCTTATTAAAGGCATTATTAGGAGACATATTCAAGAAGCCATTGTCGCTTTGAGGGAACTCAATGGGATTTTCTATTAACAATATTAGCTCAAAGCTCCTTCACATCTAATTACTTAGGTTTAACGGGTCGTTTGGATTATCCGAGCGGCTCACTTCGATCGTCCCGGCCTTTTTTCTGACTCGGAACGCTCTTCCTGCAGCGTTCTTGGAGTCCTTGTTGGCGGTTGCTGATCGGTCTTGTAATGAATTATCTGCATATTTCAATGGGTTATATTCTGTCTTGGGTCTTATGTCGTATTCATCCTCAACTTCATGCTGGTGTGATAGCCTATGCTTAGCCGCAGTTAAGCTCTTTGTTTTTGATTCCATCATCCCCTCTTCGCCTACAATGCTCTTGGGAGGTTTGGGGCGATGCTGTGTGAATTTACATGCGGGAATATGCTTTTCTGCGACATCTTTGAAGGTAAAATATAAGAAAAAAGGTATTTGCGATTGAGTATTACTCGGCGCGAACTTCCTTAAGCAGTGCTCGCAGGCAACATAATCAGTGTTATCCGTTTCAGGGGCTTTTAACCCTTTTGTATCCTCGCCATTCGCTTCCATCTTGTTTTATATTTCAGGAGTTCGTTAGCAAGAAACGATGTTACATTTTGAATCTTTTTATTGAATTTAATGCTATTAATGAAATTTTCATGCTCTCGTTTCCATTTAGGCACTTTTTGTTTCTCATCCTGAGTCTCATTGGAAGTTTGTTGCTTATTCGATGTTTTTGTTGCTTCTTTCATAGTATTCTTGAAAGCTCCTTTGTTGTTATTCGTGAGCTTCGTTCCAGTTATCGGATCGACAATTGCCTTAAAGTTAGCATATTAGTGTCAATTGACTTGAAATAGGCCCAATAATTACTCTTTTTTCTTTCATATTAAAAACGGGCCGAGGCTTCTGCACCTTCAGGCACGCTTGCTCATGTTTGGCTATTCTTTCAGCAAAAAACTTCCGCTTACAGGACTTACATTCAACCGTTCCACTCTAATAACCCGGCAAAAAAAGAATAACTTCAAAATCAATTTCTTCCAGTAAAAACTGACCTGTCCAGGTACGAATTGTTCCTTTTCTGATTCGATGTCAGAATTCCCCTCATCCTCAACTTTGCCCTCATAATCCTCATGATCCTCATTATCAACTTGCTTTTCCGCTTGATCACTCTCCTCTTCTTCCTTGTCCTCATCTTGATGCTCTTCATGTGTGATATCAGGGTGCAACGAGTATCTCAATGGACTTTTCTGGCTTGTTTGTTCTTCATTTGCTGTTTTAATTGAACCGCGAATCATCAACCCAGGCGATTTGGTTTTTTCAGAGAGTTCTGGAGCAGGCTCGTAGTTATTCGAAATTACTTTCAATGGCTTGAGAGGTTTTCCTGGTTTACAGCTCTTTAAGTGTGGCTCAAGCCTTCCAATAAAGAATCTCCGATTGCAATGTGGGCAATATTCGTAGTTTTCGTCATGTGCGATTAGCCGAACTTCATGCTGCCCTCTTTCAGCAGGATTTTCATTTTGATAGACGTCGTTTTCAGAGCCTAATTCTAATTGAGTTTGAATAAAGACTGTGGAGGAGAGTAGATATGAAATACTCCTTGGTGAAGCTCTGAATTTCTCGTTATGGTATAAACTTGGCTGGTAGTCTACGCGTGACATATTATTAGCGATTACTTTGAATATTATCCCGATTTTAAAAGAAGTCAACTGACAAGAAGTTAATTTTATCTGATTAAGTTTCTATTCGTTGCATTAAAAGGTGTTCTTAATTGCGTTAGATGGAAATCGGCGGCTCAAAGTTCTGAAAACGCGTCAGCGACGATTCATGTGGAAGAATTTTTTACGAGGATTTTGGTACGCGAGAAATGAGCAAGATGCTGTCCAAAAATGAATCCGAAATGATACTATCGAAGGAATATAAATAAAAAAAGTCATGCCAATACGTGGGCATTTTGCGGTGCTTAGTGGAACACGATATACCTGCTTAATCTCTAAAAATAGCAGACCTTCAGAGGAGTTATAATCAATATGTGGTACCAGAGCCATTGGTATGCTATCTGCTTCAGTAGACAAATCAAGTGTAGGTTTACATCAAGAGAAAGGTTTCCCGAAATTTAATCTTTGAGGCCAATTAGTCTAGTCGGTCTCAGCAGACAGCGCAATTCTAAAATCATTTGCTGTTTTTGAACTGAGTATTACTCTTCAACGATTTCATTGACTACGTCAAAACTTTTTCAAATGTGAGAGGGTCTTGTTGGTGAGATCCTTTGAATCTATTGTGTTCATTTTTCCTTAAGGATCACTCCAAGGAAAAATGGATGAAAATGACTATAATCGTTGGAAAAACCCAGTGGTATTAGACATTTCCTTAAAATCTTTTGAGTAATCCATTCAATTACTGTTTTACTCAATTCCGACAGATGACATTTTAGTGTTTACATTGTTCTCATTTCCTTTCTTAACTTTCTCTTTTCTTAACTAGCTACTCTTGCTCTTACCACAACACGAAATTTTTATTTTTCTTTTTAATATCACTTGAATTGGTTATTCAAATGAAAACTATACGGATTTAGACCAAATATGTAACGAAACGAAATAAACCTCTAGTCCTATCTCGTATTCAAATAGATTCACCAACTAAAATTAGAAGAGGAGGGCAATGATGCTGACGATGATGACACCAGCGAACATGAAGGTGGTTCTGTAGCCAGAGCAAACCTTCTTGACGGTGTTGAAGGTCATGTTGTTGGCGCAAGCAGAGCAAGTCTCGTTGCTGGTGCAAGCAGTGCAGTTAGCCATGCAGTTGGAGCAGAAGGTGCCGTTAAGGTAAGTGGCACCACCGCAAGAGGTACAGGTGTTTTCGTCAGTGCAGGTGTTGCAGTTGGCTGAGCAAGCAGAGCAGTTGCCAGCGGTGGTGTTCAAGAAGAAAGAGTTGGAGCAGTTGGTGCAGTTGGTTGCGTTGGAGCAGTTGGCACAGCCGTTACCGCAGGATTGGCAGAGACCGGTTTCGTTGACGAAGGTTCCCATGGAGCAGGTGGCACAAGTGGCGTTATTTGGGGAGCTGCAGGTCACGCAGCCAGAGATGTTGCAGATTTGGAAGCATTGTCCGCTGGTGGTGTTCAAATCGAAGTTAGCGGTACAGTTGGTGCAGTTGGTGGCGGATGTGCAGTTTTCGCAGTTGGCTGGGCAAGAGTCGCAGAGGCTGGTGGAGTTCAAGAAGAAGCCGGTGTTGCAGGTAGCGCAGGTGGAGTTATCAGTAGAGTTGCAGGTGGCGCAGCCAGTAAGGGTGCATTCTTGGAAGCAGGCACCAGTGGTGGTGTTCAAGTCCCAGTTGGCGTTGCAGGTAGCGCAGGTGGAGTTATCAGGAGAGTTGCAGGTGGCGCAGTTAGCAACGTTGCAGACTTGGTAGCAGGCACCAGTGGTGGCGTTCAAGTCGAAGTTAGCAGAGCAAGCTTGGCAGGTGTTGCCATCAGTGCAGACGTCGCAGTTGGCTGGGCAAGCAGCGCAAGCAGTGTTGTCAGGGGCAACCAAGAAGAAGCCAGTGTTGCATTCAGCGCAAACGGTTTCGCTGGATTCAACGCAGGTTTTGCAGTTTTGGACTTGGCAGTCGGAGAAAGCACCGACGAAGCAGCAAGCAAGGACCAAGGCAAGGAAGATCTTGTTCATTGATAAAACCTTTGGAGCTTTTTTTTCAAAATTTATTTTAGGATTATAAATCAGGACTTACCTCGCTATTAAATAGTGCTTACGAGCTCAATTTAAATTTTTAAGACGCAGCAGAAATAAGGAATTCAATCTTGAGTTTATCTTGAGTTTATTCAATTTTGCACCCGCTGAAAAATTTTCAGGAAACGGTACAGTCTTGGAAAAACCCAAAAAATGCCTCTTCCTGACCATGAATCATGCCTATTATGAATCATTTTCTCTCAGATTTCCATTTTAAACCAAAAGAGCCGCTCCGGCGACTCTGCGCCGCAATATTTACTTTTAAACCTACATTGGTTCCAAATAGCCGCCAACACGACGGTTGAATGTCCATTGAGGCGCGAGAAAAATATTACAAGGCTACGAGCAATTTTTAAATGAGATCCTTAATCTGCATTTCCTTAATCTAAAATAGCAATTCTATTTTACTATTATGTGAAAAAATCCGTGGCTAAATTGATAAATTCCTCACTTCTGCCGGACCACTATGAATAGTTTATGTATCCAACTTCTTAGGAGCTTCCTGTAGCGAATGCTAAATAAGATTTAGATTGCTTAAATAAAATTATTTAGTTTCAAGAACGTATCAAAATGCTAAATTAAAAGATTATCCTAACATGGCTACTATCAATCAGAAAACTGAAGTTTCTGAACATTTAATTTCAGAACCTAGCAAGCCAAAAAATCCTTGAAGAGCGGGGATTTTTCATGGGCTTTAGAGGAGAAATTCGCGGTTTGAGGAGTTGCACTGGAATTTATCAGTGGATTTGAGATTTATTAAATTACAGGCACGTGTATTACACTCGAAAAGGTTTTGTCATTTTCGAAAAAGAGCAGCTCAAATCCATGCCTATCAATGCTCGAAATGGTTCGAAAATAAATGCCGAGCAAGAATCTCGCTAGTTCGCAGGAATTAATACTATTTGACGGTCCTGATTACGTTTTTGTGCGTATTGCTACCGGCTAGGGAGAAAACCTAATTTTCGATGCTCTAATGTAAGTTCTAGGAAGTCATCACATTGAGAAATTCACCAGAGTGAAGAACCGTATAGGTTTTCTCAATATTGAGGATGGAATACTTGTGAATATTATGATCTAAAGATCCGTTATATCGGTTTTCTTTCTTTCTGAGCCTTGTAGAAGATAGTAAAGAGGAGAAATTGGTGCTTACGGAAAAAAAGCTTTTGGTTAAGTGGGGCTAAGCTTAAAAACTGTTGGTCATTGCTCATCGAATTAATTGAGCTATCGCATGAAGAAAAAATTTAAAATAGTCATACTTTAAATTGATTCTGACAGCTCAGCGTGCAAATCAACCGAGCTAGCATTCGTTTTTGTAAGGTGTTGGCAAGAAAAGATCATAAATAGAACATGCCTGTGGCTACATCGAAATTGTTTTGTTGCGGATAGTGAAAATCTTTCTATTGTTTGAATTTGTTGAGAACATTGACAATATCGGAGCTTATTTTGCTGGTTTCGTGTTGAGGATGAGCAAAGTTGATCGAATTATTGATTTTTTCTCTTTCCATAGAATTTTTTCTCTTTTTTTTTTGTGTTTCTACAAAAATGCTTTCCAGAATAATGAAATCCGAAATCATGTGATAATTCAGACAAACAGAAATCCAAATCTTTCCTTCGATCAGTACGGAGCAAGATACGAGGAATCAAAGCATAAGGAATGTTCAAAGCAAGAGGAGTCTTCGTCTCTGCAAAAAAAAGGTTAATCAAATTTATCAACTTCAATTTAATTTAGTTTCTTCTCTTATTTCTCAAGTAATCAATCTTTTCTAATCCTAACTAAATTAGCTTGCCTTTCATCAAAAAATTCCATCGAGAATAGCTTAGTTCCAAAATTTTGAAAATATTAGAATAGCATGGATTAAAATGTAAAACTGATTATCCTACTAGATTTGCGTCACTCTTTTGTGAAGGTTGCTATTACCCTCAATATTGTTGCTCATCTTAATGAAAAATCACATGTTGCGCTTGCTTCAGAAAATTTATCACGAATTCCTGTTGGAGTTAGATTTTAATTATTCTTATACGATAATTAATCAAAATTTTAAGCAATTAACTTACCAATTGACAATCAAATTTTTGCCTACAGTTTGATGTCCATCTCTTTTGCTAATTAAAGTTGAAAGCAATCGGACTCATCAAGATACTCTCCAAAAATGAGAGTGAATGTTTGAGGTACTAGTATAGCTCCCCCAACCTTTCGTCATTTAACCAAAAGCTTTGAAAATCAAAACCAATGAGCGAATCTTCTTTCTCGAAACGTCTAAAATGTGATCTCTTCCCTTTATGTACTTTATTCTTCAAAGATGAAAAATAATTAGTTTTTTTTCGGAAGTAAAATGATAGAATCAATGGCTAATTTGCTTTAATCTTCAATTCTACAGTTGTTTATAACAATTAGATCCTATTCACACACAATGCAGTTGCTGTATTTCATTCCATGACTCCCCCCTTGATGTTAGTATTTTGTTCCTGTAAATCACATCTAACATCTATATAGTATGTGATAATACGTCATTAATTTCGAAGCACAAATGACGCAAAATGCGATCAAAATTTTACGGAATTTGATTATTAGAATTAATTCATGTGAGTGCGGCAAAAACCGCCATTTCACTCCTTTAGGTAGCATAAGTTTCTCATGAAGACTCTAGAGGAACACAAACCACCCTCTTCAGGGAGTAGGTGACGAAGTACTGTCATTTCTCTGATTGACGAAGATTTTCATTGCAGGAAAGTTTTTACTGGATGTCTGAATTTTTGGAGGTTTAATTAGAAGTGGCTCATTGCTTTCGTTCGAAAATCCAAATCATATTGATGAAATTGCTGCGTACTATAATTCTACAGGTTTAAAATGATATTACGCACTGTTTTTCAAAATCGTCACTGCCGACTGGAAATTGAAGTACTGAAATTTACAGAACGCCTTCTTATCATCCATTTCAAATAATCTCAAGAATATTCTCCTTAACAAACAATGGCTCAAACAATGAATCAGCCTTTTATCGACTACAGCTTCTACAAAGAATTCTCCACAGGCACCAAGACTTTAAGAGTTACCCAGTCATCAGATGACTTCACATCACTTGAACTCAACTATGGACTTCCTCACAGAAAAAGAGTATGGTCGAGCGATGTTTTTCCACATGAAGACAGTATGAATGGAGGTCACGGCTATATAAACTCACAGAGAGACATAGGAGATTCAACTTCGACTTCTACAAGTTGCTCCTCGAAGAAAGTGAGCAAAAAAGAAAAGAAGAAAGCGACGCGAGAAGACTTTGTAGCGAAATTTAAAACTGAAATCTGTAAATACTGGGAGGAAAAAGGAAAGTGTCCTTATGGGAAAAGGTGTGCTTTCGCACATGGAGGAGATGAGAAGAGACACAAAAAGTGTCAGAAGGAGCATAAAATACCCATAAAGTGTATTAATTTTTATCAGAACAGCTTTTGTGCGTACGGAAGAAGGTGCCAGTACAAACATTTTTCTGACGCGAAGTCCTCGTGCTTTTACCAAGAAAGGTTGAACGATCAAAATTATTTTGAACTGCACAATAATGATTGTGTCTGCGCCAGAAGGCCGCGACTGAGTGTTTTTGAAGAAATCACGTCAAAGAGTGACGAGTTCAATAGCACAACAACTAGTAGTAATTAATACTACTTTAATACTTGAATTGAATGGACCTTCTCATCACTGTCAAGGTCTATTATTTACCATGGCACTAAACTGTATATGGTGTTAGTTTCAAGAGCTTAATTTCATACGATACTTTTAAGAATAATTAATAAAACTAATACCCGCAAATCAAACCCGAATAATTGTAAATGTCTCAAGAAGAGAGGTGCAGAATTATGTTTTCTCTGATTTAATTTATTTACTTTTAATATAAACTTTAGAAATAGGCATTTTTCGTGGCACATGAATTTTTCAAAAATTGGAAATGTAACTAATGAACATGCTAATACATAAAGAAATCATCCCAAAAACCTATCCGAATCCCCTAGGTGTCGTTACTGATTGTGAGCATCTTTTCAGTTCTCTTTAACCTTTTTGACCGTTTTTGGACTCTTTGCAACTGACAGTGACGACTCGTTTCCACTTAGCTGAGAGCTGTTAAGAAAAGAGCTCTCATCTTGGAAAGACTGAGCTGCTTGCTTCATATAAAAATATTGTAACCACTCCGCGTTTGTTTCATTTCTTCCCATGGGAACTGGGAAAGGTGGGTATAATCGCATGCCACTGTTATCTAATTCTCTCTGTGAGCCCTGCTCTACCCGATTTGCGCCTCCCATATCTTCTTTCGATTTCGGAGCCAAGAAATGAATAATATCGTTAGAATTATCAAGCATATTATTGCTCTGATTTCTGAACTCATCAGGCCTTCCGCCCTCGGCATCATAATTGTTACAAGAGCCGAAGCCAGTTCTCCCATATCTCGGGTCAATAGTTTGGCGGAAGAAAGGTCCATTTCTAATAATCTGCTCTTTCCAGTTCGTGTTATAAGGATTAAACTGATTTTCGGGCATATCGCCTTTGACACCTTGCTCTCTTTCAGGATTAAATGTATTTCTTGCGTTAGCTTCACTTCCTGGGAATTGGTCTTCATAAGAAGGGAAATAATGGCCCTTCTCTCCACTGTTATTGAGGAAGGCCTCAGCATCTAACGCGCCTTGATTGCGAATAGGTTGTTGAGTCGTTTGTCTGTTTTCGCCTTGATTTAAGTCTTGCTGAACTTGAATATTGCTTATTCCTGGCATTTGTTGAATTCCAGGAACCGGGTACTGATAGACACTGCGTTGGTAAGATACCAAATTTGCTCCTGGTGCCACCGTTCTCCCAGGAGTAGGCAATCCTTTGCTTTGATAGAGAGCTTCTTGAAGTTCGTTCAGAGAGCCATTGGGATTAACTTGGAAAGGAGACATTCCAACATAACCAATCGGCGAAGCCGTGAATATATTTGGTGATTGTAGTTTGTTTCCAACTAAAACAGGTTTCTTATTATCATCATCCTCTACAATTTTGATCTTTGGGTTGACCTCTTTCTTGAATGAAGAGCGCTTCGTTTCTGTTTTTCTGAGTTCAGTGGCTTGCTGCGAATCATTCGAGGTTTGTCCTTTATCTTCACGCGGAGTATCCACCTCTTGAACCACTTCTAAGTCCATATTTCGAGGAACTCCCTTCTGCTGTGGATTCTGTTGATTTTTTGAAGTCCGAGCTCTGCTGCTATTCTTAGTAGTTATATTCTGCTGCTGAACTGCTTGGCTAAAGTCGAATTGGGGTTGATTGGTTTGCCGCTGCAGAGGTGAACTGTCTACGGGATTATAAGCCACGCCATCACTATTAATTTTACGGAGCTTGGGTGCCTGAATCTCTTGCTGGAGCTGCTGGAAGAGGTGATTTTGCCCTTTTCGCTGGACGGTCTGGCCGGCGCCTTTGAGAGAGTCCGTATGGCTTGCTTGCGAACTTGGCGTGAGCGTTGATGGTTGGCGACCTATCTTTCGATCATGATGCGGTTCAGATGACTGCTCTATTTCAGACGCTTCATCGTCGTCGCCATCAGCCTCAGAGTCCCTGTCATTATGATCATCACTATCATTTTCTTTAACTTTCTTTTTTGTTGTGATATTTTTGAAAAAATCAGGGTAGTGGTTCGCGGTAAAAGCGATTGAGGTGTCAATATAAGCGCTTTTGAAGTATTCGACTGGATCGAAGATCCCGTGGGTTGAATATTTGATGACTTCACCGCTTAGATCTTCGAAAGCAACTAGCATTTTGACATCGCACAGCATAGACAGTTCTGCTGCTTTCTTTATAAGTCCCATTTTGCGTTTATGGAAGGTATCTTTGCGGCTCTTTTTGTCTTCTATTGTCTTTATTTCAATTTTTTTCCGACCCATTGAAAGTTTTCTCTTCTGATTTGGTTTATTATTGATATAGGTTTCTCTGGATGATTTTTTTTTTTCCAATGTGCTTGTTTGTAGTAATTTACAAATTTTTAAAGATTTGTCATCAGAATGCATTCTAAGCAGGGATTTCTAATTGAGTTTTATAGCTTCATTCCTTCGATTAAAAGCAATCTAAGGACAAAGTGGAATTTCAATAATAATTATGAAGGATCGCATGGAAAAATAGAAAATTCTCAGCAACAGTAAATGAATCATGGCTTATTCGAATTGATTACTTTTTTGAAATTTGATAGAATTTTTTACAGAGAAAGTAAAAGAGAGGTATGTATGATTGATATTCAACAACAAACCTAAGAGGTTTCAAAGGAGTGTAATGGGAGTTACTTTAGCCATGATAAATGACTCGCGCAAGTGTTTAAAATATCATATTTTTACGGCGATCCAAAATCGATTTTAAGACTTTTTGTTTGGTGGTAAATTGCATATAATTATCTCATATTTAAAATCAAGAATGAGATTATGCAAATAAATGCCAATGCCAGAACCGAGACTTCAAATATTGACAGAAGCCTGAGTGTAGGAACAAATTTAATTTTCGGAATCATCTTTCAAGCAAAATGCTTCAATTGGATTGATACTAATGTAGTTTCGACAAAGAAACATCCAGAGTGGCAATCTAACAAATCGATGAACTTTTCAAAACAGATTGACTAGTTTTTTTTTTTCTCCAGACTTCATAGGTGAGAGAGTAAGAAATGTCATATATCACAGACCTTAATTAAAAACTTTGAACATGCGCTTCTTATTTTGATCAAAGATGGTTGGTTGTGATTCATAATGTAAGATTGATACAGAGAATAGAGAACTGTGTTAGAATATGATAATTCTCTAACAGAAAATTCATCTGAAATACGATAATATCCTTCACGGAAGCTATTTCTAACCTATCTGCAAAGAAAATTATTAGTTCACCATTAGTCGCAACCAAAATCTCCGAAACTGTAGTGAGATTAAGAAGAATCGACACTCACAAGTTTCTTTGCAATAATTCATGTGCATTATATTCGAAAGTCAACTCTAACTCTATTATGTTAAGTTGAATTCCAAAGTATTATTATCCTTGAATTGCCTGAATACAAACACCCTTTGCGTTGCTGAAAATGTTTTGTCGAAGAAAGGCGTTGTCCAGAGCAAAGACTTGACAAAAATTTAATCAAGTGGTTTGAAAAACTATTCAATTCATTACTTTGCGCTGAAAAACTGCGCACCACTATTTACGTTAGCTCTCTCATTATCCATTAACTTCTTATAAGATTGACCACATATCAGAGATTTGAAATTGCGAATTAAAGCGTTTTCTTCTCATTTAAACAGTTTCTAATAAATCGCTCGAATTCATCGACAATCTGAAAATACATAGGGTAAAACTGTACAGTGATCAAAAGTTCAAAAAATCTCTTCATTCAGCTATCACATAATCCCAAAAATTCCTTCTACCAAAAACAAAAAACCCAATGCCTATTTGCGCTGGATATTCGTTCGCAATAACCTACCTCGTTTTGGCTTTAGCGCCATGCTTGTATTCAATAATATTTGTTGATCGATCCGAAGAATGCCGCAAATACCAAGATTTTATGATCACAGGCGCCTCATTTCTTATCGTGCAGTTACCTTTCTGGCGAAACCTTCCTATCCTGCTCTTTATCCAACTCAGCAACACCATGTCCCAACCATTCGCCACAGCATGCTTCATTATCGAAATCCCTTATATTTTAACCGGCGCATACCTCAGTGTCAACGGAATGAGCCTTTACGACGCTATTGATGACCCTGAACAGAAATGCTCTCCAGGAGCAATGGGGTTTTACATGCTCTTTGAGCTCTCACTAAGCACTCTTCTTTTTGGATGTCTTTGGATGTTGAGCATTTCTTATTTCGTCGATATCGTTATCGTCACTGCACGACGACGTTTGAAGTTTGCAGCCACTTCGATCTCAGTGGCCACCTGCATAATTCTTATAAGCGCATCAGTTGCCGTTATATCCAATGATATTCAAGCCGTAGAAGAACCGATATTGGCATGGATCGTGGTTGGATCAATCAACTTGATACTTTTCTTTGCCGCTTTCTTTGTCCTGGTCTCGTTAAGTCCAGATCTGCTTTCAGAAAGTAAATGCAAAGTGCTTAGCGGGTTCTTGGCGTTTATTTATCTTCCTTTCAATGTGTTTTGGTTTATGAAAGGGCTGAGCTGGATGTCAGCAGCGGTTGGTTCTCCAGCGTTACAATATACAAACAGCATTTACTTAATCCTGTTGATTTATGAATGGACGATTTGTTTCTTGCTGTTTTGCGTGCTGATACTATCATATTTAGTTTTTACAAACCGTATAACGTCGCAAAATCTGTTCAGGCCTGACGTGCAGCACTTCCCTTTCGAGGTAGACGCGGCTTCGATGCATCCTCAACAGCAAAATAATATTGAGCTCGTTGAGAGACTTCATTCGGTGAACTTTCAACCTCACACCCATTCAAATTCCTTTAAAGAGAAAGGCGTCTGTCCGATTTGCTGGGATCATTTTCAGGAAGGGCAGAAAGTTATTTACTTGGATGAGTGCTCGCATGTCTTCCATGGGGGTTGTATCAAGCAGTGGGCGTTGAAAAACGCAACATGTCCAACGTGCAGAAGACCAATTACTGCTGCTGAAAATAAATCTTTAGGAAATCCAGTTCAAGAGTAAATTTGTTGGATACTACCGCAGAATGAAAAAGGTGATGTGTGACTAAGGCGATATATGAAAAATTAATAAATGAGCCTGCGATGAGCTAAGAGAAGCAATTCTAGAGGAACAAGGATTAATAGACTGGCTTTGCAGTGTGTATATACATAAGGATCAGGGCCAGGAAATATCTATGGTTCATTTTCAGAATTTTTTGGCCACAATGCTTACTATTAACTTTTCGCTCATAAATTTGTAAATTTTTTCAGCCTCAACCTGCAATGAGAAAATTTTGCAGAGTATATCATTTCAATAGTTGTTATAATAGAATAATGAGTCTTGAAGTGGATGTCTGCTTAATTTGCATCGAATCCCAATGGAAACTAGACACATAAAGTTAATATTTTGTCAAAAAAATGCACGAGATTGGGTTTTTCATAGTTAAAAAGTAAGCATCAAACAATCGTGGCAGTGGCCCCCATAAGCACATTAGAGGAATAATGATTTTGGAGTTGATAATCAGAGTAATTCTTTCTGTGAGCATCACAATGGCTGATGAGTAGATTATCTGAAAGATAGCTATTAATATTCTAAAAAGATTTAGAGCACATTGCACTCTGTCGCAGCCGGCAATGCGCTCAATTCAGAAGACGGGTTCTTAGCAAAAACTGGAAATCAATAACGTAGTTTTTGCTGTAAGTTGTAAATTGCACAGATAGGATTTGCCTTATTATGGCAATTAAGACTACTAATAGCTCTTTTGGACATCGCCATCCGGCATATCTCTTTGGTTGGCATAGTTCTGAACTAACCAATTGAAGATTTCATCTTTACAAACTGGCTGGGTTTTATTCTTAGACACTATTGACGATTTATCTAAAAAATAAGATAAACTTATAAGAATCATTTTTTTGAGTATTTTTGAATGTTGAATGTAAATTTTTTGGTCACACGATGCAATCATTATCTACGAATGTGTAAAAAGACCAAAAAGGTGCCTAAAATCTCATCTATAATATTCAAACTGAATCAGCTAAATTAGAAGAGGAGAGCAATGATGCTGACGATGATGACACCAGCGAACATGAAGGTGGTTCTGTAGCCAGAGCAAACCTTCTTGACGGTGTTGAAGGTCATGTTGTTGGCGCAAGCAGAGCAAGTCTCGTTGCTGGTGCAAGCAGTGCAGTTAGCCATGCAGTTGGAGCAGAAGGTGCCGTTAAGGTAAGTGGCACCACCGCAAGAGGTACAGGTGTTTTCGTCAGTGCAGGTGTTGCAGTTGGCTGAGCAAGCAGAGCAGTTGCCAGCGGTGGTGTTCAAGAAGAAAGAGTTGGAGCAGTTGGTGCAGTTGGTTGCGTTGGAGCAGTTGGCACAGCCGTTACCGCAGGATTGGCAGAGACCGGTTTCGTTGACGAAGGTTCCAATGGAGCAGGTCTTGCAAGTGGCATTATTTGGGGTGTTGCATTCTGTGCAGCCAGTGAGGTTGCAGATTTGGAAGCATTGCCCGCTGGTGGTGTTCAAATCGAAGTTAGCGGTACAGTTTTGGCAGGTAGTGTTGGTGGTGCAAGTGTCGCAGCCGCTGATGCAAGCGCCACAGGTGGTGTTGTCGGTGGAGTTAAGGAAATAGCCAGTGTTGCATTGAGCGCAGACGTTGCTGCTTTCTTCAGTGCATTGAGCGCAGTTTTCGACGAGGCAGTCGCCGTCGCAGAGACCAGCGACGAAGAAGCTGGCAAGGACTAAGGTAATGAAGATCTTGTTCATTGTAGAAATCCTCTGAGTGTTTGGATTGACTTTTTAAACGTTTGATTTTTGATTATTATCAACTCATTGAGATTCCTTATAAAGCCGTAATTGCCGAAATCTAAAATAGATTTCACAGCGTATCGAATTGAGATTGATTCGTTGCTAAAAAAACTATATAACGAGGAAGAAAAATAAGATTCAATCTTGATTTGAACTGAGTTTCTTCGAATTTAATTAACAAATTCAGCTTCAACCCACTCCCAAAACTGTCAAAAAAAACCCCAAGAATAATTCTATCTTCCAATAAGAGTCCTAGCTTCCGCTTAGCCTCGATCATTCTGCCGATAGGAGATCTCCTTTCTATTTTTCAGATGACTTTACACAAACTTTAAACTCTAGAAACGGTTCTTTGATATCAAAGCGCTGAGTTATAATTGAGTAAATGAATTGATTAGCACTTGGCAAAATCCTACACGTGTCAAAGGACATCTACAATCAAGCTGGACGGCGCCTCAGACAAGAGATTAGCAGGAAAAATTTCGGTTAGGAGTCAAATGTGGAATTTTCAACTGATTGTGAGATCTTCAACCAACAATTACTTAAATTATGTATGACATTTGAAGGTTTTTCTGTTGAAAGATAAAAAAAAAAACTAAAGTCCGTTCTTCATTTGAATAATGATTAGTAGCACAGTGGACCGAGTGTTTCAATTTGGTAGAAGTGCAATGTCCAGTTTGAAAAAAATTAATGACTCAATGTACCAGTGCAAAATCCTTTTAAATATTTGATGGATTGGTTAAACCTCGTAAGCTATTCGGATTTCGAAGCAGGGTTTTTATCTAAATATGAGGAATCTTTAAAATTCTGTGAAATAGAGTCTGAAGGTCATTATGTCCATACAGAACTCTTCTTAGTAGCGAAAGATAGTCAAAAAAAAAGTTTTTTGTTTGAAATTAATGATTACCATTTCCATTGGGTCTGTTCCTTTCAGTAACCTGGAATTTTCTATGTTGTTCAGGCAGTCTGTCTTGAGTAATGTCGTGGCTATCCGCTCAAATCAAAACAAGCCTGGAAAAGAGGCGGGATCTCCCGCAAATTTCTGAAAAAATCCAAAATCGGTATTTGTATCGACTGTTGAAGCAAAATGGCAATTCTCAAAAGCAACACTAGTGCAAGTATAAGGGGATGCCTTGATTTCGCAATCGATCGAATCTAATTTTATGTGATATTTCATCCAAGATGGAATGACATTAGATATCGGTAGTACTTAACAAAAATACAATGTTGGCTTCCCGGGAGGATTGCGACCTTTGTGTCTTAGCATTGAAGAAGCTAGAGACCTTGTGGTCCGCATTTTAAAAAAACAAAAAATACAATCACGAAAACCTTATTTTTCCTGCCCTTACAGGATTGATGAAACCATCAACCAATAACGACACAGAATTCACTCAATGAGCAGTCTAGAATTGTTAAATGACCTAAGCGGCTGCTTAGCCCTTAAAATATATAGCATAAGTGCAGAACATTCTAGCATTATCGATGAGTCAGAAATGAATGGAAAACCAGCTTTGAAGCAGATTTGAAAATGCGTTTCGAAAACATCACAAAGAAGTTGTTTATTGCTTGAAAAAGTTATTTATGTCGTGGGTATACATGTTACAGCTCAAACAAGTTTCCTATCGAGTTCCTTAAGATTCTTTTTAACAAGTTTGTATAACAAGACTAATATCGTGATCATCGTTATTATCGTGAACTGATACGGGATGAGATATAAATACGAGAAATTCGCATTGTTCATCTTCCTGCCATGCGCTATTCTCAAAATCGCCCGAATGCGCAATGAAATAATCTTCAGTTCGTTGAAATTTACTTCACTGTTTATGTTTGATGAAAGGAAATGCTCATTGATCTTATAATAAGTTTTCGCCTTGATTTCTTTGATGTGCGAAGCAAGTGTGTTGAACTCTTCAATCGACAGCAAGTCCAACAGTTCATTTCCTGTCTCAAAGTCGGCAAAATGTTTAAAAAGCTCTGGAATTTTGGCTAAAAACTCAAGGATCTTTTCCCTTTTGGCCTTGAGCTCTTGAATTGAATTAAACTCCAGGCTCTTCAGCGAAAATAAATCATTGCTTTTCGTTATAAAGTTTTCTTTCTCATCCAAATCACTCGAGTCTTGGACCACCATCCAAAACATATGCTTCCCCTTATTAAGAAGCTCTTTATCATCCACCCAATAAAAGATAGCATTATTTTCACCTTTTGGATGAAAACGATAGAGATCGTATGGTAGATTGGGATCCCAAGCGACTCCTTCATACGATGTGTTTTTTAAACTGACAACAAACAGGAACTGATTGCCTAAATCCTCAATAACTTTGCCTCTTAGCCAACTGTAGAGCTTATCCAGGCCTAGATATTGTTTATCTTCGACTTTGCTGAGGACATCATCATGGGTGATCAGTGTAACATCTCTCATAAAACACGTCTCGAAGAACTCCACGATGCTCGTATTTTTGTAAGTAATGTTGTTTCTTCGCATTAAGCAATTGTCGAGTCTTTCAGTGTGCTTAGGCGGTTTGTATTCCCTTCGTCTTGCGAGAAATTCCATTGAGTAGTTTTTAAGGTAATTTGAATGGTTGTACTCTGGATCTGAGAGATACGAAGTGAATTGAGGAGTTATTTCGCTGTTATAGATCGAGAACGGAGCTTTTTGGGTACCGTACCCTTCAAGCATATCGTATTTTTTAGTTTGTTGGATTTCGAGAAGACGGACAATTGCGAGATTGTGAAGTTGAAGAGTATCGAAATTCAGCTCGAGCTCGAAGTCTTGAGAAGCTTTGCCAGCAGCAGAGTGAATACCAGACAGCGCGGATAAAATCAAAGCAAGCAGTAGTAATTGGTTTGCTTGTTTCATAATGAAGAAATTTATTTGTTGTATTTCAAATCTTTCTTTGTGTTTTTCCTTTTGGAAGTATTGGTTTAAAAAATGAAAATGGAAAATATTCTGTGAAACGCTATCCCTAAAAGTCCATGAGTTCTGGCAACTGTGGAGCAAGCCAATTCAGTAAGAAGAGAAATATTAGCATATCAAGTTTATTTGTAAGCAATCAAGCAATAATTCAGCCATCTACTTATTAAAGCATGTACGATGAGAAAAAACTAGGTTATATCCGAGATGACATTTCTTAATAATAGCTAAGTTGATAACGTCTGTCCTTGTGACGTGGCGAAGATTTTTGATAAGCTGTGATGAGATTCTGAAAACTCCTTTGGATCTCATTCGAAGAACCTCAGTCTAAACTTTGTAAAGAGAAGCATTACACACCAATTCTTGCAAAAGAACACAAAAAAAAGCGAAGTATTTGCAGACATTCTGCATTCCATATACTTAATTCTAGCTGTTCAGTATTTCATATATATCACTAAATCAAGTCTGACTAAATTAACTCCACAAAACATTAATTTCAACACAGAATTCCAGCAACAATGAGATCGGCAAGAGAAGGCAACATCATACGAGTGGGAGAGAGATATGCTTATGACTCTAAGGACAGGCCATTGGGCAGAGGACAATTCGGAGCAGTCTACAAAGGAGTCGACCTGACCACAAAATCTTTAGTTGCCATTAAAGTAGTGAACAAGCATTCCTTTGTCTATCAACGCAATAAACAAGCTTATATCATGGAAGGAAAAATTCTCAAACAAATTACCGGGGAATATTTTGTAAATGGCTTTGGAACTTACGAATCGGGGCATGAACTTTACTTTGTAATGGAGTACTGTGACGGTGGGTCCCTAGAAACGCTGATGGTAAAGAAAGGACTTCTTTCTGAAGACGAGAGTCTCAAAATCGTCTATCAAATTGCCTGTGCATTCGCGGATCTGTCAGTCGGAGGTGACAAGAAACAAAAAATGATTCATCGGGATATCAAACCAGCAAATATCCTCTTTTCAAGAGACAAGATCAAAATTGCGGATTTTGGACTCAGCAAAATTTTGTACGAAACCGAACAGAGCAAAAAAGAGCATCATACCTTGACTGGAACTCCAATCTACATGGCACCACAACTATTGAAACTGGAGCCGTATTCAAATAAATGTGACGTGTTTTCCACTGGTGTTTTATTGTATGAGTTGCTGCATGGAAAGGCCCCTTGGGGAAATCTAGGCTACACAGGTATTCTACGGAATAGATATTTGAGTCCAACACCAGAATTTTCTTACAAGCTGAGTAAGGATACCATTGATTTACTGAAAGGAATGCTGCAAATTGAGGAAGAGAACCGGTTTGACTGGAAAGCAGTTCAAGCACACCCAGCTTTCTCGAAATTCTTCAAGAAAAAAGAGAAAATTTTCCGAGTCATTGCTGATGAGGTTACTGAGCCCCAGGTTGAGTATCAGGTTCTGAGTGAGATTCAAAGTCAGCGCTCTCTGGGTGGTTTACCAACAGAGGAAGAGCTTGTGGTTATACCTGTGAAGAAGAAACCTCGTTTTACAATAAGAATTATTGAGGAAACATTTCCTTTAGAATCACTGCCTCAATACAGCTATGTAAATTCAAAGGGAACAGTGAAAGTCCTGGCGGAAAATCAATAAAATGTTCCAACTACCAGGGTAGAGGGTAGATTTTTATTTAATTAATAGAGATTCTTCAGTTTGATCAGCCATGAGAGAATTATGTAAAAACTTAATGATATGTATTGCATTCATTTTGTTCTTAATAGTCATGTGCTGATTTTATTAATTAGCTCTGCAGGGTCAAAACTGCTCTTATAGCATCAAAATTTCAAATACACCAACATTGTTAAATGCTCTGATAGGCCTAATTTTTTGTGAGCTGGGTGACTATAGAACAGTCGAGTTACTTCAGTTTAGATAGCGACTTAACCTTAAAATTTTATTGCCATTCCATGAACAGTTACAAGGCAGATCTACCCTACAAATTAATTAAGATTTTGTTCTGATCAAAATGCAGGGTTACACTGGCTGGTAATATACCACATTTATTAATCCAGCAGAAATTAAACTCAAATATTGCATAATTAAAACTACGCACAAAACAAATGCAAAGTGCTAAGAAACCCGAAGTAAAAGTACACATGGGGCTCTACGCTCCTTCTGCAGAAGTTGAAATTCCTCTTGTTGAATACGCTGTACACATATCAGTTTCAGATTCGATCGCTCGTATCACCTTCCATCAGGTGTTCATCAACAAAGCAGATAAGGTCGTGGATTTAGAATATTACATTCCTGTCCCAGAAGACTCATGTTTGGATCGCTTCATTGCCCAATATGATGATAATGTAGTTGAAGGTGTCATCAAAGAGAAAGAGAAGGCTTCAGAAGAGTATAAAGAGGGCGTTGCTAAAGGGTCGACAATGGTCTATTCAGAAGTAGCGAAAAAGAAGTCTGACACTCTGAAAATGATGTTGGGTAATGTGAACCCATCAAGTAAGATAGCAATCACAATAGCTTACATTCAAGTGCTCAAAGTTGTGAGAAATATATTCTGGTACTTGAATTTTGAGGCTCCTAAAGCGATACTTTCCGCTAATCCATCTTGCTCATGGTCATTCAAACTCGATGTCGAAATGAATTCTGAGATTACATTTATTCAATCGCCGTCTCACCAACTCCAAACTACTTACCATGAAGGAGATAAGCGCTTTGCTTTAGTAACACCTAAGCAAACAGAATGTGGTCCTTTGGAGTTCTTTGACAAGCCAATTGAAGTGTATTTGAGTAACGCAGAGATTAACGAGCCTAGTTGTGTCTTTTCAAGAAATGATGAAGGGTATTGTGCGATGATCACGTTTATTCCTCCTCTCAACCCGGAGAAACTCTTACACAAGGGTATGACTATAACATGAGCAAAACGGAGCCTGAGGCCGATATTTTTTATGTGACTGGAGAATATTTTCTGGTTATCGATCGATCTGGCTCGATGAGCGGAGGGAGGATCGAGCTCGCCAAAAAGGCTATTATTCTGGCTCTGAAATCATTGCCTGTTAACTCTTATTTCAACATTGTGAGCTTTGGTAGCGAGTTCAAGTTTTTATATCCCACCTCGTTGAAAGTCACAGAGGAAAATATCAAAAACACAATTGCGAAGATCGAGAAATTCAAAGCTGATTTTGGAGGGACTGATATCATTTCACCATTGACAGCGATCTACCGCTTGGAGAGGATCAGAGGATACCCACGGTGTATCATTCTACTTACAGATGGAGAGGTCGATAGCCCGTCAGCACTTTATAACGTCATTGAACAAGGTAACTCCCAAGCAAGATTATATTGCCTTGGGATCAGCTGCTCTCCAGGAGTTATTATGGAAATGGCAGAAAAAGGCCGTGGACAAAGTCGTATCGTACAATCAGATAGAGAAGTCCCTGGCAGCGTCATTGGACTTCTCAACAACGCGCTTGTCCCTTGCTGCGATGAATTTGATTTAGGCGTTGAACATGAAGATAGTCTCCAACTCATGGTTCCAGCACCTCAATCTGTTCCTTACGTGCTAAGAGACGAAAGAGTCGCCTTCTATCTCTTCTTTGATACTTCAATTAGAGAAAAGAAGTCTTGTTCAGTCAAACTGAAATATGTAACCAGAGGAGTTGGTCAACAATCTCAGAGAGAACAAGTTTTCCAACTGAATTTAGAGGATGCTGATGCAAATTATGAAAAAGGGAAGAATAATACTGCTCCGTTTAAGTTAGGGACGCTGGAATGCTTGAAAATACTTGAAAAAGATCGCAAGAATAAAGTACTTGCTGAGAATTTAGACATCTATTACAGCAAAAAGACCAGCATTGAAGAGAAAATCGTGGAGCTCTCTGTAAAGAATCAGATTCTTTGCAAGCATACAGCTTTAATTTGCACAGTGAAGACTGCAAATCCTGATGAGACTGCAAAGCTAGAGAAAGCCAACGTTGTGATTGCTGATATGGTTTCTGAATCTACTTCTCAAAAACAAAGCTTAATCAACAAACCATCTCTCGGTTACAGTGGAGGTTGTGATCAGCTGACCGAAGAGCAGATAGCAGAGTTTAAAGAAGCATTTGCTTTATTTGATGCGGATGGTGACGGAACGGTCACTACTAAACAGCTTGGCACAGTGATAAGGTCTTTGGGTCAGAATCCGACTGAAGCTGAATTACAAGACATGATAAATGAAATCGATTGTGATGGAAATGGCACAATAGATTTCCCAGACTTCCTGTCATTGATGTCGAGAAAGATGAAAGATACTGATTCTGAAGAGGATATTTTAGAAGCATTCAAAGTTTTCGATAGAGATGGAAATGGGTTCATATCTGCCTCTGAGTTAAGACACGTGATGACAAACCTTGGAGAAAAAATCAGTGATGAGGAACTCGATGAAATGGTAAGGGAAGCTGATATCGATAGCGATGGAAAGATAAATATCGAAGATTTCGTGAAAATGATGATGGCTGGCGGACCTTCATACACTCAGCCTACACAAAAACAAGTTGTTGACCATACTGCGAGTATGAGTGAGAGTAAGGTGGAAGAAAAGAAAGAGGCAGACAAGAAACCAGTTCCTCAGAAACCCATTATTAAAGGCCGAAGAGACGAAAATGACTTTTATGAAATTGTCAAATCCCAAAAGATTGAAGGAAATTGGGAATACAGCTCTAATGTGATTAAGATCTTAGGCATAGATGAAGGGACTCTTAAAGGCGTTTTACCAGAGAATGTGAAACAATCAGCGGATTGTGATAACATCTGGATAACAATAGCTGTGGTATTCTGGTTAGAACATGTGTTCCCACAGTTCAAAGACAAGTGGCTGATGCTACAGAAGAAGGCGATTGCATGGTTGAAATCGAAGAATATAACAGGAGACGATTTGATACAATATTCTGACATTTTCAAGAAAGTTTATGAGAAGCAGCTTGCAGAAATAGTCGCAGCATCTTGATCTTGATATATACAAATAATATATATATTGATAGAAGCTGAGAGCTTCATTGTGAGTGAAAGAGAAATTCTAACAGTACCTGAAAAAAGTATGCTACACCAGCTTTCCACTGGGATTAGAAATCCAATGAAAATTACGATCATTGTCAGACTTTCCAGAATTTTCGTGAACGATGAAAAAATTAGCTTCCGTGTTCATAAAACCAGATTTTAAGCTTATTAAAAATGGAATTTTTCATTTTTTTTTTTTAACTAAACTATTCTTTAATTATTTACTCGAATTCAGAAATAAAACTAACACAAAGTAACTACATCCGAAATGAGGAACTCGGAAATCCACACTGACTTAGTCCTCAGCTCTAACCGTGTGAACTACATTCCTATCATCACCAAATTTATTGCTTTGGTACTTCTCTTTGTGCCTTGGGCCGGTCTATTCAGTCAATACAGCAGCACAAACGAGAATGGCTCTTGTCCTTCTCTCTGGGAGGTTGCCTCTCAATACTACATCTTTTACTTAGTCGCCAGCTGCTTGATTCCTGTGAATGTGTTGATTCATTACATTCAAATAAAGCAGAACGCCACCACGTTAGCGCAGAGTTCTTTCTATTGGTATAACTACGCAATCCATTTCGTCACAGGAGTCATTGGCTTATTGTTGTATATCGGAATATGGAGAGCTTATTCAGGGAATGAAAATGGCTGTTCTGAATTACGAGGGATCGTGCTTGCCAATCTCATATACAATCCGATCTTATTTGCAATTATCTTTCTGATCCCGCTCATTTTAAGCTTCGTTAATCCGGATCTTCTAGAGAGACTTGAAAGCCCGACTGTTGGAACAACCCCTTATTTCCAGCCAATACCTCAGGAGAAGAAGGAGAATAATAAGAAAGATGAGGCCAAAAACGAGCTGGAGCTCTCTGCCAATATCACAACAACTCCGCTAAAGGGTGCTAAACCAGAGGAAAGCGCAATTATTGATTCACCGGCGAAATTGAGTCCTGATTTACCGAAAGTAAACAGTAAAGCCAATCAGGCGTAATAATCAACCTTGTTGAGAAAAATAGAACGATGCTCGCTGGATATAAAGATTGATTTATGTTTCTTGAAATACTAAATTTCATATTCAAGTCTTAGAAGGTATCCACACTTTTCTCATTAGATATTACAGATAAGTCTTAACAATGTTATGAAAGTTTAATTATATGTCGAAAAGACCATACGAGTCTCGAGATATCTCTACAGAGGAGTGCGTAGTCCCTTGATATTGATTGATACGTAGGCATTGTTTCTCAGTTATAGTAAAGGCGATATTTTGCCATTATAAGAAATTGGTTCATATAATGCGACTATATCGAGTTGGATCCGTGACCTGATTCAAGTAAACAAAAACGCCCTCCTGATTCCCTCAGGCAATAGCCTCAAATCAAACGCATTTTATCTCTATTTTGAGTACACCACACCATTCACGATTCGATCAAAGGACGAGAAGGTGCTGAGCTCGAAATCGCCTTGCTCGTGTGAAAATTAACGATGCTTTCGCCTCTTCATTCAGAATCAAATATCCCTTCCTCAAATAAAAATCACATCCCAGTTATATTTCGGCTCATCATAAGCAGAAAAATTACCCTCAATTAGAATCAGTTGGTGACCTTCTGACAAGAAGCAAACTAACAATTCTCATTTGCTCACGATTTCTGATCCAATCAGACTTTAAAATAAAAAACTTAATTTAATTGGAGGAGTTGGCTATAAATTAGCTCTGAGTCATAGTTTAATAATTCAGGATCAAATCGCTTCAAAGATCCCTTAGATTTGCAAAAGCGTTAAAACTATGGCATCAGCTGACGTCGTAACTCCAACTCAACAAGAGACAGTCCCTTCAACCCGGGATATCACTGAATTCGAGCGTGCTGTATGGGCTGCTATCCTCAGAGAGCAACAAATCGTCTCAACGAAGGAACTAAAAGCCACATGGGAGGGTGTGAAGAAAGTTTACACCAAAGACGTAGAGAACTACCAAAAGTACAGCAAAGCAGTCCAAAACTTCCAAGCTACTCAAAGGAATTATCAATTTTGTACTAAAATGCCAAAGACAGAGAGCAAGTCCAGAAAGGAAAACAAGAAATCAAAAAAGTAAATAGCTAATACTACTACCTTTAGTTTGTTAGTAACAAAACAGTTTGATAATTCTGAAAAATGAAATTTGTGAACTTTAAAAGAGTAGATTGTAAATCCTCTGTTAAAGCCTTTATAAACTAAACAACTCATCGAGAAAAAGAGAGAAAATCTGATGCTTTTTAGGGTTTGAGCAATTTCTTGAATTTTTGTGCGAGTTTTACTTCTTCAGGAGTTCCAGAAAATTCAGAATATCATAACCATGAGGATTCATGTAAAAGAAAATAAAATAGGTGAGAAATTACTTTTGATTCAGTTGCATCAGTTAAATTGCATAAAACATTTTCAAACAAGGATTATGGTTTAAACTATGCCTGAATTTAAAATAACGAGAGAATGCTTGATGCAAACACATAGCCCTCTGCATGAACATTAATTATTTGTGTTGAGTCGATTCGTGCTGATATCGGTAATATACCCTACACTCAGAGAGTTTCAACTCATACTTCTGGAGAGATCATTCATGACTGCCAAAGTTTGAAAATTATGATACAAAAACGCTGACCCATATTGAAAAAAACGTTTTTAAGACTGAAAAGGCCAAGCCAAACCGTATTATTAAAGCAATACAACAACAACGCACGAAATTTTAATATAGTTCTTTCATTCTGCATCCTCTTGCGTTTGAATTCTTTTTACTGGGGTTTTGAACTCGTTTTTCATTTCGACCTTAAAGTCGTCTATATCCAGGTTAATCAGATTGAAGCACGAGCAGCTCACCTAAATTGATAAAAAAATCATTAACTAAAGAAATTCTATTTGCAATTACCGTGTATTTTTCGCCTTGAACTAATTTTGAGACTTTATGGTCACTTCCGCACTCTTTGCACACAACCACTAAGGAGAACTCCTCCAGGACTGGAAGTTCTTTGAGGAAAGGAGACACAACAATCCAATACTTTTGTTGGATAAGATCTTGATTATTCTGAGACCCTTCTTTCTTTCTCTTTTCGAAGAACCTCACCCGCATCTTTTGAACCTTACACACACAGCAGAGAAAAACGGGAAATTGGCTCTTACTGGACTGCGGCTTCGGCTGCAGCGTTTGATAATTTACAAAGGAACAGGTTGGGCAGTGCATTTTGAGATATATGCTTCTCAGCTCAAATTTGCTGAAGTTCACTTTCTCTCTTTTCACAGAAACATTCAACAAAATGATTGATTGACCAGTTTTCTTGCGAGTGGCCAATTGCTGAGGGAGAGAATGCTCAGGAGCGGCCTCCTCAAGCTTGGTTTCTTCATCTGAAGAGAGAAAATCTTCTAGTTTCCCCTCTTCTTTAATTGCTTCAAGTGGATGTCCTAAATCCAAGGTCATTCCAACTCCATCAGGATTTTGTAGCTGATACATTAGTTCTTGCAGCTCTGGATCTTTCTCCATGGCTTTCTTCAAGCTAAACACCCCATCTTCTTCAAGGAATTGACTTCCGCTCGTCTCCGCATAATTGTATCTTTGATGAAGGTCGAGTTCTTTTAGCTGCTGTTGCTGTGGTTGATCCTTTTTCTCCTCCTCCTCAGCTTCCTGTTTTTGCTTCGCATTGTTTTTGGGTAAATTGCTGGCGAACTCCTCGTAGTTAATTATCGAGTCATCGCGTGAGGTGACATCAAAGCTCTGGGGATTCGCAACAATTTCGTTACCTTTATTCAGATTGAAGACAGGATTCTTTGATAATCTTAATTCTACAGGGAATTTCCCATACATTTCCTGGGGTCTCGGGTGTAAACCAGCAGGACGCTCAAGATTATTGGTAGTAACTACTTCATTAAGCATATTTTTAAGCTCCTGCATATATTCTTTTACAAATTCTTTCAAATGTCCAACTTCTTGTTTCGTATTATAATGTTGCCTAGCAAATTTCTTTTCGAATTTCTTTTCAAGATACAATTCATAGCTTTTCAAGACCATGGTCATCGCATTTTGCATCCTGTTCATTACTTCCTTCGAATGTCCAACGAATGAAAATTTATAATCGTCTGATTTATTCTCTGGCACTATAAGAAACCCGACTAACGCTGGAGAGTGGGCATTAGCAATTTGAGGTAAAGCTAGATATTGCTTCTGGTCTCCACCGCCTGCAACGTCAGTTTCTGCTAAGGGAGTTTGGTTGCTGTGAGTTCCGTTATGAGCTGCTATTTGCATCTCGTGTTGATTGTTTACAGCTTCTATTCCGAAAAATCCCGATGTTTCGAGCGCAGTGGTTTGATTCGGTCTGAATTCAGCGTACTTGGGCTTCTTTGGATTGTTCACGCTCAAATTTAGAACGGAGTGCAACTGATCCTGCAGAATTTGATGCTCAAGAGATACATTTGGGTTCAACGAATTGTTCAAACTCAGATATTGAGTGTCGTTCATCGATTGTTCTGTAAGGTCATGAATACTGACCTCCTCCATCTCGATCTTTTTCCCTTCGGGCTGTTTAGTCTGTGCGGTTTTTTTAGCTCGGAACTTCAATTTAGAACTTTCCAATTTTTTTGTGGGTATGGTCTTGCTCTGGTCCAATGAGGAAGCTTGAGCATTTTCTTGAGTTGTGCTTGAGAGGACCGTCTCTACTTGGGTAGTTACATCCCGAGGATCTGGCTGCTGAGACTGATTATGATTTGCTGATGTGGTATTGCTTTCAGAATTTCCCGGATTTGATTTTGCTTCTAAGGCCAATTCGTTGACCTGTCTCAAGTCAGCATCATTTTCTGCTTGTTCTTTGTCGCCGTGTTGCTCTGCAGAAAGATTTTGGAGTTTTGGTTGTTCTCCTTCAGGGTTGTCCGGGCTTCCAGAAAATTGTCCTGTTTTTTCCTGACCAGTCTGCTCAGGATCACGTGTCTGGATGTCTGATGGTAAAGTCTCATGGCCTGTTTTGCTTGGTTTGTCCACAATGCCAGCCACTGCTTCGTTGAATAAGTCGGGATATTCTGAATTTGTGTCTTGTAGTTGGTTTTCTCTAGGATTATTGTCCTGGTTTCTTTCGAGCTCAATTCCTAACTTGCTTTTCAGTTCTGAGGTCATCTGATTCGAGCCATTTGACTGAATTTTCAGGTCAGTTTCGGGATTGATTTGGTCAATCATCTGGAAATCTATCTCTATATCGTTTGACCTTGAAGGATCACTTGAGTCCTTCGAGGGACCTTGCTTGACAGGTTCATATCGAATGTGGTATCGCACTTGGTTTCTTCTCTTGCTCAGAAATTTCTTATCTTCGGAAAATCTTTGGCCATTATTCTCTCTAGGGCTACTTACTTGAGCAAAGTTCTTGTCTGAGTCGCCGAATGGTTCGTTTCTTTTGTAGAATTTCCCTCCTTTCTCGCCAGAGTATGGTTGGCTCATTTGCTCTCGGACTTAAAGAAATTATCTCTCTTCTTTGGATGATTGAAATAAATGTTTAAAGTTACTAGAGAGTCAGCTGATATGGTTCCGAAATTAATTATCACTTCTGATCAACAAAATGCAGAAGGTTGAGGTGAATGCAAAGCTTTTGTCTGTTGTATAACTCTTAGAGTAGTCTGATTATGATGAATTAAATTTTATTGAGTTTGGGGCAGATTGTAGTGAGGTGTGTGCCTTTCTCAGCTAACTACATCACTAAATAATTACTCTGAATGTCAGTTTTCCTAAATAGGTATTTGAGTGTATATTTAGATGCTAAGAGCTGAGTGACATTTGTATTTAATTGTTGCGATCTCTTGATTAAAATCATTCTGAACACTACCACAGAATTATAACTTCACTAATTTCTCTTTAGGAATACATAGAATGTGATTTTGAGTCTCATTGTACGTACACTGAATTATAGGAAGCTGAAAATTTCCAAATTTGAATTTCAAACAAGCTCTCTGTGAGGTTGATAATCATTGAATTTATTGAACCAAAGGTTTTGACGATAAGCAATAGAAGCGCTGTTTTAGCAGTAATAAGACGCATATCTAGAATTTTTCAGATATATATCTTTCTCCATGGAAAATAATTTCCTCATATGAGTCTCACGACAAATCATAAACAGAGATAATCCGCGAACTAATAACTCAAAAGTTTGCGCATCTTTATATTGTCTTCTTTTTACCCTCATTAGTCTCCAAGCCCAAGGGGCTGGCTGTTCCTCAGTTGATTATTTAGCGCTAAGCCACAGCTTTCAGCGGCGAGGTATCACCCTCTTTGGTTGGTAAAGTCTTTGCTGGAGACTCTTTTCTTTTTTTCATCTTTATCTCCATTATTTGATGAAGTTCCTCATTGCCTATGAGCATGGCAGAGGTATTTTTGAGCAAACTACGTGTGAATGCTTTAGATCAACACCGCAAAGATCATTATTACCCAAGAACTTCCTCCACATTGCTTGTTTGCTTTCCTTTCTGGAGGCTTTTGCTCCTAGTAGACTCGCAATAATTTTTCCTGCTCAAATTAATAATATTTGGCCAGAGCTGTTCTCTTGCATCTAATTTGTGTATGCTTGTGTTCCTCACCTATAAACCTTGAGATTATTTCATTCAGATATTGATAATTACAGTATCCAGAACACTTTCATGTTGCTTTTGCAATAAGAGGTACTTGTCGCGAAGATGGCTGTGCTTGATGAGTAATCTGTCCCCTTTTCTAAACTATAAATCCAATACAGTTTTATCAACAGCTTCATGAGGAACAAGTTATACCGATTTACGAATCTCAAGGTCATAAGAATTCAATGCATTTTCGATTCTCAGTTTATTCTGCTCTTTTTTCTCCTCAACCAACTTTGCTTGACTTTCCTAGAGATTGCGAATAACGCTAAAATAAGATAAAAACAGCGCGTACCCTAAATTCGTTCATTCTTTTTTCCTCATCTTCCACCAACTGATCAAACTCATCCCTTTTAATCCTTTGAAAGATTGAATCTGGTAAGGAGAAGCAAATCATTATACTTTTCAAGCAATTTCAGCTGAGACAAGTTTTGAGCTGCCCGCCCTTTTCTGGCTAAGTTACGTGAACGTTTATTCTGAATATCTGTCTGGACCCTTTCAAAATGATGCATCTAATGTCGTTATCATAATCAATCGAGTTCAGCACGGTAAGATCACCAGAGATTTCTCATTGCGTTGGAATTTGCCTATCATTTTATTAATGTGTTTTTCTTTTTCTTCGGTCAGGTATCGCACGGCTTTTTCGCGATTACAATCGATAATTTGAAGCTTTTGACTAATTTCTTCTGCTTTTTCATGTTTCAGCCATTCAACTCTCTCCTTTATCTCTTTATCTAATATATTGTCAAAGGAGGTTATTTCATTTATCTTTAAGCACTTTCCAACCTTTTTCTTCAAGGACATGGAGTCTGAAATCTATTTCTTCGTTCTCAAGCTAATCGGAAAATCAGCAGATCACTCACGAGAGACTTTACGCGACGATGCTCTTTAAGTCTGTTTTCTCTTTCTAAGCGATTCGCTTCTCTGATTTGGTCCATTCTCTCAAGGTATTTTTTATGTTGTTCTTCTCTCTGCAATCTCGCCTGAATTCTTCACGTGATTAATATACTCAGCCAAAATCCGGAAAAATTTCTATACTGTTTGAGCAAATCATTTTGCAGTTCAGCAGCTTGTTTCTCTAGCATTTCCGCTGCTTGCTGTTCTTGACTTCGATAGATTTCTCGTCGTTCAGCGACCTGCTTCATCCGAGCCTCTCTCTGCGCTTTCTGCGAAATAACTTTGATAAATACCCGAATGATCCCTCATATTACCTTTTCAAGGGACAGTTTAATCCGTTTTTGCTGTGTCTCCATTTCTTTATCTTCCCACTCTTTAAGCTTCATTTGACGGATAATTTGATCGCGTAACACCTTCAATCCAGCTCTCTAAAAATGAAATTAGGTAAAGACCGTCCTAAAGACAGAGAGTGCATTACCACATAGATCTTATTCTGCTTATCAAACCTCTCTTGGATTCTCCTCTGCACAAACTCCGATTGTTGTTCCACAGGAAGACTATGGACACTAGCGCTTCCGAAGCTGTGTCTCAAAAGGTCCCTTCCACTGTCTTCGGTGGGAGCATTCAAAGAGAGGTTATTCCTCCTCTCTTTCATTCTCTCCTCTCTGATTATCCGATTCCTCTCCTTAATGACGATTTTCTTTAGCTCTACACGATAGCAATTATAAATTATGGATTATGAGAAAATGTCCCACCAAAGACTTTATCTAAGTGGTGAATATAACGGTGCTTCTTTAAGTCATCGCTAATCATTTTTTCATCGCAAAAGTCTTGATATTCCCTGCGAAATTTATTAGTTATGCAAGCAGAAGTAATTATGTAACTTCACAATGCATTCCTCAGGAATTAAGTTCGAATTAACCAACGCTTTCTGGGTCCTGGGAGAGTCGAAATTGAGTTGGTATTTAAAAACTTTATGACTCTTTTGGATTTCGATGAGGGCTTCATCAGAAATTTTTGTGAGTGTATGTTTCATTTCGCCCGTCGAGGATTTGGTAAAGTTCATCTCTGTCATAGAAGTGGACTGTCTATTAAGAGAGAGCTCCGTGCTCTGCCGTTTTTTCTTCAAAGAGCTCGTGGCCTCAACGTTTGTAAGGAAGAGGTGATTGTTTTCTTCTATTCTTGAAAGAGACATAGGGAGCTTTCGATTAAAATTTTATTGGGAGCCAAGTTATATTAATTTTGGTTTAAGCGAAAATTTATCAAAAATAATTAAAAGGTTTTTGTCATAATGATCGAAAACATGAGCTTGTGAAAGATTTGTTTGAGATTCAACTGCCAAGAAGTAATACATTGAGCTCATAGGTCTATTCTTATCTAAGATTCCAAGAGATCAAGAGTTTTGCAGCATTCATTAAGTAAGCATACTAAAATAATTTTGAATTTTCTTCAGAACGTAATGTGTTAAAATAACTATCATCGTATGAAGTTTATCAGCGAGCTGGATGGCCTAATCGAGTGTTTCTGTTCACAAATGTTATTGCTTTTGTACAGAAATATTTTAGCTTCCAAAGAAATAGGTGATGAGTCATCAACAAATTTTTAATTTCAAAGGGGGGTTTGCTCTAGAAATTGAAGTGCCTTGGGTGATTTTTAATTATATCACTTCTTTTGGAACAACATTTCAATAGGCTCTCTTAAGCATAAATCGTTATTTAGTAGTTCATTTTTCCAAAACTAAACCAGCTTAATGAAATCTGAGACATACATGTCTCCAAAGGTCTAGATTTTTCAAAAATTAATTCGAAATACAACTTGGCATGTCACCAGCATGTATCTTTCCGAGGTTTTTGATTCCTTATAGCTGTTTCTTGTCTAATCCAAACTTAATTAAATTAAATGTAAAATGAAGCGTGCTTCAAATATTACCAACCATCTCAACATCCCTAACAAAAACAACTCCCCGATACATGATCCGTTAGACCTCAGAAAGAAAGCTATCATATTTCATGAATGGGACGTGTTCTTATGCCGAGTAGGTGGCGCAAAATTCCGGAATTTCTCGTTTCGCAAAGAAAATTCAACGTATTTGCCCTTCCAGCCAGTTCATATGCCTCAGAAGAGATACATTAAACAAAACCATCTACAAACCCTAGAATTCTCAACCCACTCGCTTCTGTGTGTCTCAGAAAATTTTTTCCGGAGATGCATCCAAATTTTCAGCATACATGCCAGAAACAATTCGAAACTATGCAAAATTTCAATCGAATTCCCTATCGCGTGCTTATCTTTTAATATACTTTGTTTGCTCTCAAAGTTCTTCACAGCTCAAAAGGACCTTAGGCAATTGGAAGTCAAGATATTATTTTTACAATCCCATGTGAAAAATCTTCATTATCTTTTCAGAGCCTTTCGAAAGCTGGGAACTCTTGTGAGTCTCAGCTTAAAGACACCAAATTGCTCAATATCTTCTAATCAATTACCGAAGTTAATGCATCGACTAAAGCCGTTTTCTTTGCTAAACAAATTGAAGGCGCTGAGTCTGGACTTCTCTCATAACAACCTCAGGGATGTGGATATTAAGGAATTAATCATTGAGCTTGGCAAGCTGAAAAGCCTTAAATCGATTCATCTCAACCTTTCACACAATATTTTTGGAAGCAAGAGTCTGGAGAGCTTAGAAAAACTACGGAAGGAGTACATTGAAAGAAATGTAGAAGCAGATATCAATGTGAGTTTCAATACAAGAATGAATTTGGATGGATGTCAGGTATTCTAGTTTAGATAATATGATTGTGGATGTATATGCAGTATCACTGTATGAACGTGCTTTTTAATTTACTTGCTCGTAGTGTATTGTTTAAGACAAAAACTCTGAAATTGATTGGTTTATCATTGTATATCTTTGAAACTTCTTTGCGTGTATTTCTTAGAATCGAATTAATTGATGACAAATTGCTTTATTATGGTAATTGGGTCCTATACTAAAAATTGATTTTATGTCAACATGGCGATGATTGATTTTATTTTATTTTTTACTTTTGAAGTGATCCATTTACTAATATAGTGCAGTAGGTCTATTAAACCATTTTCGAACTCATCAGCAATATTGTAAATGTTAAGTATATTAGGAAACTTGCTCGCTGTATAATCCCAATTTATCATTACGATAATTTATCAATACACCATAAATACATCTCTCAAATACCATTTTAACTTGTAACTTTAAAGAAGATTACATATTAAATTATCCATTAGATCCTTATTTGTTACCCAAATACCCAAAAATTTCTTGCTGTAACTCTTTTTTCATTAAAAGCTCAGTCTCAAGTCAATTCAATTTAAGCATTTCGTTTAAACAAAATATCAAAAATTTTATTATTATTATTCTCTTTTTTTTTAATTATCAATTATCAACAGGAGATTAATTTTCTTTATAAGTTTCCTGACGTATGAAAAAATTTGCTAGTCATTTTGTTCCATGAGAGCTCAGTACGAATTGCATAATTGTATCTTTTTCTGAGACGTAATCCACAGTATCAATGCATGCACATTAAATAATTGCGATAGATAGCAGCGTTCGTGTTCAGCTTATATAATCGTAATTTAAATTCGAAATATATATAAGTTTCAAGAGAAAATAAAACAGAAAGAAACATGGCAGATAAAGCAGACGTAAGTAATCCACAACATCTGAGGCTAACTTTTGATAGACCACCAAAACCCAATCCCAACAGGGCTCTCTTCAGTCCCTTCCAATTAGAGCATACCTTGACCAAACCGTAGTTCCATTGCTTCTTCAAGGATTAGCTGAACTTGTTAAAGAAAGGTAACTTTCTCGTTCAGAGAGTCATCTAATGATTTACCCATAGACCACAAAACCCAGTCGAGTACTTAGGAAACTACCTCTTGAAGCATAATCCAGAAAATAATGAGAAGGATGCGAAATGATAGGACAATTCACCTGTAGGTTTTCTGATGATCTTAAAAAATCTTTATGTTTGAGTTGCCGTGGATTTCTCTTTACTAATTGAGCATTCATTCCTGCATAAGTGATCACAAATTTCCAATTTATAATGCAATATGACTAATCTTCGTCTCGAGGTGCTGAAAACAAGCTAAGAATATGATTTGTTAAAAACTGCTCTGTGTATTGCAACCCCATCGTCTACGTAATAGCATTTGGAAGAGGGCTATAGCAAAATTAGTTGACTTGGAAAAATTTCTCAGGTATGTGAAAAGGCTTAACGCCCTATCGTATCGATTAGTAATAGAAAGTGAAGGTAGTCGAATATATCATTTTAGCATCATTAGAGGGCACGAGATTATAACATTTCTAGCACGTTTACAATGACTAGAGACAACTTTCTGACAGGTTTGGCGGATGTTAACATAACGCATACCTCCCCCAGAGCTGACCTTACATATGGTAAACAGGAAATTAGGACCCCAAAAAATTTATCCCTTATAAACAGGATTCTTATCAAAGCACCAATTTTTCATTTCTTCATTGTCTCCGCTGGAAATATTTTGAATAGAATGGTCATATTGAAATAGGTAATTGTAAAAAAAAAGGAATATGATTCCAACAAAGCATGCAAAAGCAGCCCAAAGGTGCTTTTCTAACATCAAACACAAACATTTTGCATTTTAGTAGAGTGAACGATTCACAATTTCTTAAGTAGAGATGATACAAAAATAATTTTTACAGCAGCTTGCAACACAAAGACGCACTTGGCCTTAACAAAAAAATTTATAATCCAGTCTAACAGAGACTCTATCACAATCGTTATTCAATTTTTTCATCTGCTCCGTATGAGCTTATTTCAGAAAATTCGATGATAAGAAAACCATCTTCACTTTTATATTTCGAATAGAGTTCAGACATTAAGTCACCTAGTATGATGATGATTTATCGAATTAGTAGATGTGAAATAAGTGAAGAAATATACTCGATCGAGGAATTACTTTTCCATTAATGAAGCAATATAGAGCTTGGTCTTTACTCAAGCCAGGTATCCTGCTTCTGAGATCGTCGTAAACCATATAAAAAGGGGAGGAATAAGGTATAAGAAGACTGATATCAATGGGTTATTGTTAGATGAC
>ENA-UOTX01000385-UOTX01000385.1-compost-metagenome-genome-assembly--contig:-NODE-385-length-48222-cov-6.955572_pt1 | contig 48222 bp, 20 predicted proteins | sample MGYA00238143_ERZ746982 | MGnify/ENA primary metagenome ERZ746982 (study PRJEB28758, sample SAMN06268862) | compost metagenome | isolation source: single cell | place: USA: California, Emeryville, Joint... | reverse complement strand
TGTGTTGGTTGTGTTATCGAAACCAGATTGTTCTGTGTTACCATTCACACACACATACAATCTCTTGTTGAGAGGATCGTGATGCCAGTCGCCGTACTTGCAGCTGCTGCTTGTAGTCGTCCAAGTGGTGGTACGGTTGGTGAGATTAAGACTGCCAGAGACGAAATCGAAGGTTTCTCTGTAAACTGAGTGATTGAATGCTAAAGTGATGACTTTGTCAGTGGACTCGTAAACGGGGGTATTTTGGAAGGTCATTGAGTCGAAATCAATTCCTTGAGGGCCCCAGTATGGGTTGTAAGTGTAGCCAGTCACGAAGCCAACGGCCCAACTTTGAGTTGGGTTCTGTTTTTGCCTGAAGTTGACGACTGAGGCTTGGGTGGCGAAATCGTAGTGGGTTGAATTCTCGTAGGTCATGCATTGGCTGTGGTCGAGGATCGCGCCTTGAGTCTTATTGTTGCAGTTGAAGATGTACATAGGTACTCCATCGAACAAGTTAGGGCTATACTCGTAGAAAACAATTCTTCTAACCTGCACAGCATTGGTACAAATAAGCCCGTTGAAGTTGGTTTCATCTCGAGTACATTCGGGGACATCATTGTGAGGGAAGTAAGCAGTTGCCCAACCGATTTGACCGGTCATAGTACCATCCAAGTCTCTGAAGATTCCTCTTAGAGGAATGTTGTATTGGATTTTTCTTCCTTTGAATGAAGAGCTGTAGAACACTTTCTCTACGAAAGCCGTTCTGGCACCGGAATCAGTAGCTGGAGAAGACTCACAGTGCGAGCAGTCCATGAACGCGACTGTGCCAGCAGGCCAATCGTAGAATCTCACATCGCTGACCAAGATACCATCGATTCTTGATGTGACGATACCTCTAGCAGGTCGGTCCCAGTAGTAATTATAGACAATAGGGTCGTTTGTGTTGACACCGTTATCTGCGGCATTTTCGGTTAATCCAACAGCGAGGACGTTCTTGATGATAAGTTTCTTCATCCCGTGCATTCCACCGACACTGAGCTCCACGCCAGATTGAAGATTATCAGCGGTTTTGATATTGCTGAAGGTAAGTTCTCCCAAAGTCTCTCCGATAATACCAGCTCTCTTGTTCTTCCATCCAGTGAAGTTTAAGTAAGTTGCTGGGACAGATGGGTTCGTCTCGCTGATCTCAGAGCAAGGATCGACGGTTGGAGTGTGCAAATGGAAGATTCTCAGACCGTATCTACCGTTTGAGTGAGCAACGTTATCTCTGAAGGCTCCGAGTCTCGTACCTTGAGGACAAATGAGAGGAGTGTATGAAGGACCAGTTGGATGAGGGTTAAGATCGAACCAGAAACCGTATCTATCAGAGCCAGCAGCGTGATTTCCAATGAACATGTTGTTAGGATTGGTGATCCAGAACGACGCAGGAGTCGAATCAGTGTCAAGTAGACTCCATGAGCGGAGGGTCGAGATAACGAGGTTGTTTTGGATGAGATTGTTCGTCTCGATACCGTCTTCAATGAAGATATTGTGTCCTTTGCAGCGGTAAACGACGTTATCTTCGACAGTTAAGTAATGAACACCGTGGATAGTGGTGGCTCTGTTGAAAGTGTTATGGATAGCGTTTCCTTTGACAAAACTCTTTGAGACTTGTCCGATAAGATGGAAATGAATAGCGTATCTACCCAGGATGTGAGCCTGACCAGCGTGTCTGACACGGATATACGAGACTCTTCCAACAGAAGATTCATCACCAGGTGAGTGAATCATCATATGAGCTCCGTATTCAATATTTGGGGACTCATCATCACCTTGGAAGATGATGTTTCTGCTGAGAAGACCAACTTCGGTTCTCAGGGAAATGCTTTCAGAAGAACCATCGCCTTTGGTGTAGGTCAAGACCTTGGAGTAGTGGTTGAATTTAAGAGGCGCGGTCAAAGTGAGCTGGGTAACAGTTGTTTCGCCAACGGTAGTATTTGTCGCAGAGGCGATGACTGCGGTTTCAGAGTTACCATGCTCGTGAGTAGATGAGGCCAGAACGATTTCTTCTCCTGCTTGCCAGTCAACAGTTCTCAACAACTTGATAGTAGAAGAGCCGCTCGAAGCAGTTTCGTACAACATCGTCCAGGTAGGTGTTCTGGGAATACCGTTGAGGTCGAGAATACCTTCTCTGACGGCAATATTCTTGTTACCGTAGGTTGGAAGCTGAGGGTCATAGCGCGTTCCGTGCATCGTGATAGTCAATTTGTGCTTGTAAGGTCTTTCAGGAGTACCAGCTCTGAAAATACCTTGTCTAACGAACACATAGTGCGCATCGAATGTATAGTCCGCTTCATCGGAGAACACTAACGCGCCTCCTTCAATGACAACGGCGTAGACATTCACGTTGGTGTCGACCAAAAGACTCAGTCCAGGTGGAACATAGACAGAATCGCCAACACCTGGTGCAGGAAGTCCTCCCCAGGTGGTGCTGCCGGTCCATCTTTCAATTACAAGGAAGTAGAGGCTTTGCCAGCCAGCAGCGTAACCAGCAGCGCTTGCATGGTTAAACCAGACTTTAATCGAGCTATCAAGGGACTCTGGTCGGAGACTTCTCGCTGGAGCCGCTCTGGTGGTACAGACAACAGTTGTCGAAGTCACTGAATCGACATCGCAGACGGTTCCGTCGATGGTCACAGCAGCATTAGAGGTCGAGCCAGCTGGGAATCCTGTACCGGTAATAGTGATCGATTCTCCGCCGTTGGCACTTGCGAATGGAGGGTTAACGTCAGTTACTTTTGGAGTAACCGCAGATTGGTAGTTCACTAGCCCAGTGAAAGTTTGCGTTTTTCCGTTGATTGTGAGAACACCATCGCAAGTGTTGGAAGTCAAGCTAGTGGGGGTCTTCGAACTTGCGAGAATACCCCAGAATTGGATCTCTGCGAAATTGCATTGAGATGCTGTGCCGTTGCCCAAGAATCGGTAGTATCTGTAGCTTGGCTTATTAGTTTCGTCGAAGATGATGTCATTGTAGCCGTTATGGACGGAATAACCGATGGTAAAGGCACCTGTTGTAGAGACACCGGTGCTGTCGGTTGTGGTGACTTGAACTCCGGTCCAAGTGGTACCATCGTTGGAGCCCTGAAGCTGAGTGCCGTAGAATTTGGTGGTGTCGATATCGATTTGAGGGAAGTATTTAATCTTTGAGAGGATACCAACGGAATTAGCACCAAAATCAACACCAATATAGCAGTTGGTGGCGCTTGAGGAATAGTAAGTCGCAAAGACGCCATCAGAGACGCTTGCGGCACCAGTTGGATTGCTGTCGCTGATCGCTGTACCGAAGATCTCTTCAACTTTAGCAAGGTCGTAAGTTTGGAGTGATAAAGGAGTAATAAAAGGAGGAACTCTAACGACAATTTGAGTGGCAGAAGTTGAAACGACCTCTCCTTCGACGCCGCATGCTCTGAAATCGATCAGATCTATCTGGCTTGAGCTTGGGAAACCGTTGCCAGTGATTGTGACTTCAGCACCTCCAGCAATACCAGATGAAACGGTAGTCGGAGAAGCTGTTGGAGTCGTCCATTCGACAGTGACATCAGAAGGCGAAAGAGTAATTTGAGCGTATCCATTGTTGGGATAGCTGACCGTTAAGGAGTAAGTACCAGCAACGACGTTCGTGAAAGGAGCGGAGAAGCTGGTCGCGCCTGGAGTTGTCGAGAGGGTGGAGCTATAGACTGAATTGGCATTAGTTTTGTCAGTCAAAATAACAGTGGGTGCCTCAAGAGCCAAATTTGAGCCTGTGAAGTCTAATGTGAAGGCCGAGCTAGTTGAGACTGAAAGTCCTGAGGTGCCACTCACAACGACATCGCTGATAACAGGAGTAACCGAGGTCGAGGTGGAAATGGAAGAAGGTGCCGTAACGCTGCCTCCAGAATAGACAACAGCAACACTCAAACTTGCGCTTGTTGTAGGGGCAACAACAACTTTTATTGTGTCTAACGTAATTGAAACCAGCGTTGTTGCTACTCCGTTGACTGTGACAGTGTCTGTAGAGGCATTGAAGCCGCCACCGGTGATTGTCAGGACGCCTCCACCTTGTGAGAGGGTCTTTGGATTCACATCGAGGATCTTCCTTCCAGTGATCGTGAGGAGAGAGAGCGAGGTGGATGAGAAAGTTGCATATCCTTTATTGCCGACTCTCACTTGAATTGTGTAGCTTCCTCCATAGGCAAGAGCTCCGGGAACTGTGAAACTGACGCTTGTAGAACTCAATGAACCTGAGTCAACAGTGGCTGAAACTCCTCCAACGGTGACGGTCACAGATTCTGAGGAGTCAGCATTGAGATTAGTACCAGTGAGCACAATAGTGTCTCCAGCAACGCCTGAGAGAGCATTAACTGCAGTAACGGTTGGTGTTTTTGAAGAACTATAGGTAAATTGACAGGCCGTGGATGGCGAGCAGGTTGCCTCATCTTGGATTCTGCTGAGGACGTAAACAGGTTGAACTGCATCAGATGTGTAGTCGGAATCAGCAGGCCCAGTCAAGCAAGTAATCTCGGTGGATGTAGCAGAAACCATGGTACAAGGGATGATGTATTCTCCGATAGTGACTTGATTTTGTGAGATATCAGTTGGGAAATTCACTCCTGAGATCGTAAGCAACGTACCTCCAGCCATTGAACCAGAGGATGGAGAGATACTAGTGACTTGAACGAGGAATTGGAACTTTGGATAACCAGAAGTTCCGATCGCAGCGCCGATGCCTGAAACAATGATTCTGACGTTGTAGAGCGTAGGACTGGCGATACCTCCAGCCAAGATGCACTCAAGGGTGGTAGACGTAACAGAGTTCACGTAGCATTGATAAGCTCCGTATTGAGTGACAGTAGTACCAGCGCTATCGAGAGCATCTAAGTACACTGTGAAATCAGAGGCAGTTGGACTGGCACCGAAACTTCCATCAATACTAAGGGTAGTTTGGAGAGTTGGGTTGGCGCTGGCAGGGGAAGAGGTAGTGTAGGTTGGGACACCGGATGCCGTATAGGTGAACAGGCCCGAGAGTGTGTTGGATTTTCCATTCACATTGATCACGATGTCAGAGCCACTAGCTTGAGCTCCAGTGACGCAGGAAATTTGGGTGTTGGATAAGGCAGTGATCGTGCATGCAGCGCCGCCAATAGTAACGCTTGTGCTGAAGCTGTTGCTGAGGCTGTAGCCGAAGTAGCTACCAGTAATTGTGATTGAAGTGAAACCCCAGGTCGAACCTGTTGAGGGAGAAACAGCGCTTGCGGTAGGAAGTAAATTGATGTCAGCAAGCGTAAGAGATGCGCTTGGAATAGCAAAGCCGATTCCGGTGATCGAGATTTCTGGAGTGCTGTCACCAGCGACAATAACAGGTGTACCATCAGAGTTCGTTGCAAGTGTCGCGGTGATTGTGTACTGGTCTGCAGTTCCAGTTGCAGCAACTGATGTAACTGTCACTGGAACACCAGAGTAAGCAAAATAGTCGATTTTTGTGGCCGAGAAGGCGCTATCTAAGACGTTGTCAAGAGTGACGGTGAGGGTAGCGCCGCTTCGGCTGACGGCTGAGATGGTAGGGACGGCTGAGTCAGCCAAATAGCTAAAGAGAGCTGATCCGGTCGCAATTGCTCTGAAATCTCCAACTTTAACAGTGACTTCGAGTGAGTCGCTGCTAGCCTGCAGGAGGTAAGGAGGAATCGTTCCCCAAAGTTGCTCTGTGGTAGAACCACTCTGCACTGATGTAATGGCTACAGTTCCGCCTGAAACACCTCCAGTAATGCTTGTTGAGCCCACCGTTGGTACAGGCACGTTCTTTGGGAAAGCGCCGTCCAGCGCGAATCGCCAAGTTCTGCCGGTTTCATCGCAACTTCCACTCGTCGAGGCGGTGAGCGGATCGATAATAGATGGAATTTTGGTGAATTTTGAACCAACAGACCAAGTGTCCTCACAAATGCCAATAGTGACAGCGGTTCCAAGGAGATTTATCGTGAAGTTGCCTGCTAATTTCGCGGTCTGATAGGCTGTTTGTGAAATAGTAGGATTTGCCACCAAAGTACTCGAGACCATGGTGTAGTCTCTTTTTCTTCTTCCTTGCATTGCAACAGTGTAGGTGATAACATCAGCAGTAAGGAAGTCGGCTGCGGCGGTTCCATCAGCTAGAGTCAGTGTATGGGTAACGGTGGCGCTAGCTCCAAACGCTTGAGCAAAGATAGAAGCGACTTCTTCGTCAGAAGCGTTCCAGCTCACATAGCTCGTTTGTGTGGTGATATTGGCTCCATAGCTGTCAACTCCGATGTATCTGATGGTCCAGCTTGAATCCACCTTGTCGGCCTCACCAACGTTAAGAACCACAGTGTATTCATCGTATGCCTGTGCCGCGGTCACAACGATATCGAAAATGGTAGCCAAGTTTGTCGGTCTCGTTTGAGAGGCCACGCCGTTATCAAAACCAATACCGACGCTGAAATGATCATTGCCAGTGGTTTCAGCATGCCAGATTTCAATCCAGTACTTGGAACCCTTAGTCAGCGACTGTGCAGCAGAGATCTGGTTAGTAGGGTCCTTATGGAATTCTCTGTAATTGGTGTATGCGGTCACTGTTGCGATTGGAGTTGTCTGTGGTGTGGTGCTATCAGCAACAGGATTGAAATAAAGAGAGACTTGGTCGTCACCGGAGACGTAGAACTTGACATTTCCTGTAATTGGAGACTCGAACCAGCCCGCGGCTCTTCTGATATATTTATCTCCGGTATTCTTTGGAGATTCAGCGGTACCCCAGTTGTACGAGGCACTCGCAGTCGCGATCGTTGCGGCAGCGCTAGAATCGAATGCGGATTTCAAGCTCGCAATTGTGTGAGTACCGGCTGAGTTATCCCATTGGTAAACTTTAAGCCCAGCATGAGTTTTGAAAGGACCAGTTTCACCATTGCTCTTTGGAAGTCTGACTTTGAGTTGATCGAATGAAGCGCTGAGGACTTCCGCAGTTTGAGATCCCAAAGAAACAGTGACTTGAGTTGAATCCGTTGGGAATCCAGAACCATCGATCGTAATTATTGCGCCTTGGGAAGATCCTTGTTGCAGACTCAAGGAAGAGATATTTGGAAGAACAGTCACTTGAGCAAGAGTGCCGTCAGGGGTCGCGAACCAATTTGAGGTTGCGGGAAGAGCATTACCGAGAGGGCGGACCAAAACGGTGACATTGTAATAACCTGGCTTAAGATTGTTATTGTCGCCAGTATCGAAAGAAAAGTCTTGGTATGCCCATCCATTGATTGAATCTGCTTCATATTCACCTTCATCGTTGCCAAGCACGAGTAAAGTGCGCTCATTACCGATAGAGATGGAGATTTTAGTTGGATCTGAGGTATATGGCATCAAATTCAAATCAGAAACACCGCTTGGAGTTATCGCAGGTGACTCAATGTAAGCAAGGATTGGCGTAGAACTTCGGTCATAGGTGAAGCTTGGAGCCGACGCGGTTTGTAAACCATCGACGTTAATCCAAACTTCACAAGAAGTATATGAGTGATATGGACGAGTGACGCAGGTAACAAGGGTAGTAGTAGTTTCAAAGGAATTTGTATCGCAAACAGTCTGGTATGCGCAGAAAAATACCTGATTATTTGCAGCATCAAGGCTTGAGAAGGCAACACCACTGTATTTAATGGTGGTACCTCCCGCAAGAGACCCTCGGTAGACATCGACGCCGGTTACGTAAGGATTTTGAGCTTCACGGTCTGATGCTCCAGCTGTGAGAGAAAAAAATTTAGATTAATAAAAGATCGCAGAGAATCTGTAGTTACAAAGGTCAAGGCAACTGAGAAAAGTTGCTAGAAGTAATAAGCAAGCTGTTCGCTCGATTTTCATAGTAAAAAGGTTTCGAAAACCCAGTATTTAAGGGAAAAATGTATGATTTGATTATAATTATCAAAACCGCTGTCCTTTAAATAGGAAGAGAAACCAGTATCAGCAATATTAAAAAACAATTCGAATAAAAACCCTGTTAAATTTTATTCCAATTGGTCAGATTTTACTTTTTTCGAAGAGTGCTTCCTGGAGTGCAAATAATTTTTTTTTAATTAGTCAGTTTGATCTCGAGCTTTTTTATGCAACACGAACAATTAAAGTTCTCAAACGAAACTAAAATCCATGAAGTTCGAATTTGGAAGAGCCAATCCAAAACAAGCATTGCCGAATCTCACAGTTAGTCGCGCTTCAAAAAATTTTCGTATTAAGAAAGCTTCAAGCAAGCAAATAGAGCGATCCACTATCAAAATGACTCTTCAAGACTTGTGAGGAAAAAATCTGCACGAAAAAATTATTTCAATACTGTTTTTTGCAAAGGAGGTGTGTCATTAACTTTCTATTCTACAGGGCATTGCTCAATCTCATTGTGTACTAAGGACTTACGCTAACGAAACTGCGGCACGTATAAGTATTTGAATTTGAATGCTAATTTGGGCACATGCAGAACAGCTTTTCCAACCCATACAATTAAAGTTCGCTCCCTTTAAATCTCCAAGAAATGATTGCGGGAATCAAAAGGAAGTTGTAAATTTTCCTAAACAAGCCTTGAAGCTATGGGTTTATACTCTTGTAGAATAGAGAAGCAAGTGCCGAACTTGAAATACATAGGTATTAGTGCAGTTATCACTCAAGTATTGAGGAAATAATGTTTATTTCTTTTTGTATAAGAGGAACAAAATTTGTGTTATAGGATCTTAAGAAAGGGAAAAAGATACGGTGCAACGTTAATTAATTTTAGAAGCGCTTCGAATCCATTAAAAAGTAACGAGGAACATTGCCGGTCAAGGTACAAAGTTTATCTAGATAACACTATTCTCAGTATTAAAAGAAACTACCCGCCTTCAGGGAGTTGGCTATCAATAATGAAAGTGCATCGAAAAAAATTAGGCGGCAAATTCCAATGGTAGCAAATGAGAGTTTAAGAGCATTGCCTTTACGCTAAGTCATTTATTCTGTGGAAAACGCGGAAAATAAAACTTTCTGAACTTTCTTGTTTTGAACTGAGCAAGGAGTAATACATTTTTGAGGCCTTAGAAATTTTCTGATAAATTTAATTCAACATGAGTCTTCGGATATAGATTAATTAATCAGATTTCAGCTAAAACCAGTGTTCCTTAATAAGGGTTTTTGTGTCGGGCTCAGCTGCAAAAAATTGCCATTATAATGCATTTTAGCCCAGAAAAAGTTCCAATCTCGTGAGAAAAGAGAGAGCGTTCTAAATAAATGATGGAAATAGTTATTAAAACGCAATGGACGAGTTGTAGATTTTCCACAAGGTGAATCCGTTAGAATTAACTCTAGATTTCGAGTTTGAGCGTCTTTGAGGCAGAATTCTCCTTCCAAAAGGGCCCAAGTAGTCAGAAAACTGTGAGTACTAGGCTTTTTAAGTGGAAATTCTGAAATGAGACTTGGGTGGATGATGCTTGGAATTTAGGACTTTTTAAGTAGTATGAAAATTCAAATTCTGCCTGGAACCTGATCACCTTCCGTTGACTCTAAACTCGTGGGATTTTTGTCGATTGGTGATATGATTGAACGAAAGGACCCATGTATGAAGTCGAAACATAGCTTTTGCAAGTAAGCAATTTTGTTAGTGCTCCTTATAATATATCATATAACTCAAGGAGCTTCGTTCTTTCTCTAAAAGCAGAAATAAAGATAAAGTTATATTTATCTGACAAGGACTGAGCGTCTTTAGCAAATTAGATTTTCACTTAGTCGTGAATCGAAAGAGGAGGAAGAAAAAAACAAATAAAATAGCAACATATTTTTTCTGGCCAGGTTTCTTTCTCAACTTTGGACCCTTTTTCATTTCATCGTGTTTGCCTTGAACATCTAACCCAACGAGTCTTCACATATCCTGTCTCCTCGAACAATTAAATAGAAAAATGTTTTCTGTTTTCTTATCCTAATCAAACAATTCAAAGAAGCAGTTGAACCTGACTTAAAAATAAAAACCATTTAGGATTCTCCCAACAACTTTCAGTAGAATCTTTACTCGCAGAAATTAGAAACTAAACAATTCTGTGAATCAATTTGAAAATTATATCTGAAAAATTGTTACAAGAGTGCTTTCGACATTTTTTCAATTTCACTTAATTTGTCTGATATGAAATTTCAAAAGTGGAGTCTTTGATGACAATATTGGATAATTTTATATCATCATAATTGGCATGCAGATTCCGGAAATTAGGTACGAACATTCCACCGATTTTCTCAATAAATCATTGGAATCTCCTTTACATGTTCTAATTATTTAAGAAGCAGACGGACCTGACGTCTAAATAGCAATTAAATAATTCACAGTTAGTGTTGTTTTTAAATTGTTTTACAGCCATTAGCTTCCTCTTTACAGAGGATTTTTCCTCCTGAACGGAAATCAATCATTTTAGCTGTTCTATCGTCAGAGCCCGTTGCTATCATATTGCCATCACTACTCCACTTAACTGCGCCAATCGAATCTAAAAATCATTGTGAGGTCAAGTGGGTGATAATAATAGGTACTTGTGTGAACATCTTTAAAAGACTGAATGATTGAATTTTTTCTTCGATCAAAGATACAAATTAAGCGACCATCTCCGCTGAGCGCTAACAAATTTCCATCGGCTGTAGGATCAATCGAGTATGTCACTACATTATTCAGAATTAATACAACCATTAATTCTATTTACGGGAATCAGCAAGCCTCAATTCATTTTCCAAGAGAAAGCATTGTTTTTCGATGTCCAGTAGATTAAGCGTATTATAATTGAACTTCAAATAGATAATTGGATCATTTGTTAAAGGGCTCCATCGACATCTGTTCGTTGAACCTTGCCAATTTGATTTCATATAAACGAAAACTCACGAAAAAGTGTTGTTACTTGTATTAGGAGCTTTAGACGAGACCAGGGTAGATACCATCAAGTTATTGTTTGTATCAACATCAGCGAGCACAACTACTCCATACCAATCCATAATAGCTATCTTTTTTCCTAAAGGATCGAAATCCCAATTGGCAACTTGGTCTTTGTGAAACAAATAGTATGATAAATTCCGATCAAGAAGACATGGTTTTACGTTTGAAGTCTGAATACCATGGAGCTTTTCGGACAACTTCCAAGGTGTTACAGTCTAATAAATGATAGGATACTCTGTCTCGAACAGGGATCAATGCTGCAATGGAACGATTAGCATTGACAGAGATGTCTCCTTCTCCAACCTCTTTTTTCGTAATGAAATTACATGATGAAGCTTCGCAAAAATCACAAGAAGCTTCCTACCTCCTCGAACTTCCTCAAATGCGAAACGAGAAGCTTTCGTTCCATACCGGAGATTCGAGAAATCAATGATCTCGAAATTTGCAGAAGAAGTGTAAAAATGATTGGTCGATATGAGCAGACTGGTGCCAGGAATTTGCTTTATGTGAGGCCATGAACCTAATATATTTGATAAGATTTCTTTTTGCATTGCAACAAACAGTTGTACTTGATGCTCTAGAATGTAATTGCACCCCATCAAACTCATTATAGAACTTGTTCGCTTGGATATCCTTTATTCTGATTCTGTTCGATTTCTGCTCACAAAAAGCTAACAGCCCCTTCATTGTCTCCATTGTGTCTATCAGAACCGAATTTCGTTTGATAGCAACATATAAATTACTTATGTTTGTTAGTTTTGACTTGGAGACTTTGAAACTGTCCTCAGATTCAAATAACTTATTGTCGTCTGCAGATAATGTTTGTGAATAATAAATACTAACAGTTTCTAACCTCGATTTGCTTCTGGTTTTGATGGAGACGTTGGTTGAGGTTTCAGATTTTCCATATCAGAATTTATCTCAGATAAAATTTAGATCGTAATTAGAATTGTTCAATATACGTTGAATCACTCAGTAATTTAATGTGATGCAAAATAAATGATCGAGAAAACCGAGAGATTCATTTCAGCGAACAAGGCTTATTGTAAACGAATTTCCTCTTTTGTGTGTGTAAATTACTCTACAAAACGTACGAAGCGCATACCTTGAAAGATTTAAACAAAAAAGAAAGCTTAGTTCTTCATTTGCAGTGGAACTTTACTAATAACAAACCAATGGCAAACAAAATCGCGAAATTTGTTTGAGAACTTCCCAATAGTAGTGGAAGTAGCTCTACCACTCTTATACGTACATAAGCGAGTACCGTTTATCATTAAGAGATCGTACCTGATACGAATTTGTCATATTTCTGAAAACAGTCGCATAACTTGCCAAATTTTATCGACTGCTGCTGTGATTGTTCAAGAAGGCTGACTTGACAGAGATCTATATTCGAGACCGGGATGGAATTAAGGCTGTCTGCCATTATCCTTCCAAAAATATGATCGTTCTTTCAAACCTATGATCACTCTATAGATAGGTTGACAGCGATGAAAAGAGCAATGAGATGGCCTAGAATTGCAATGAGTTTGAAAAAAGAGAACTCTCTGAGGATTTAAATCTTTCATGGCAGAATTTATTCAACGAAAGCATTTGAATTACAATAAAATCATAGCAGTCTCACGAAACTTTTTGTAAACGATCGCGAAGTTAGTTAAAACCAAAAAAGCCAAGAGAAAGCTCAACGAGATTTTACTTTTTCTTCGTTTTAATTGTTTTTCTTGCCAGCAATGAAATCGTGATAGTTCATCATCATATTTCCTCTAATTTTACCATCTCTTTTTCACGATTGATCAATAGCCACCAGGAAGAGTTTCAATTAATTCCACCACCTTAGAAGAAATTGCAAAATCCATGTATCTATTCTATATTCAAATTACAACCTTAAAAAGTCATCATTACACTACATGAAGGTCTTGGTTATTTCTACCAAGCATCAACTCTTGTTAAGTTGCTTTTTCGAACAGCCAGCTCCCTTTTTTCTACACTTATTTCTCAAGGGACAGTCACTGGCACTCATAGCAGTCGTAGCGACGACTTCAGATTTATTTTGTTTAATTTATTTACTATTTTTGGTTTTGATTATCAATGGTTATTTGAAATAAAAGGCTTGTTAAGTGAATCAAAGGCTAATATAGTGTGAATATTTTTATTTCGCTTCCAAATTACAAGGTTCTCTTTCTAAACCAGTGCTGTATCAATTAGTTGCGATTTTCAGTGAACTTAATAAAATTATCCCAACAAACTACAAAAAGAGAGTAGAAAAAGCGAATGAACAGCCACCGCTCTTCAAACAGGTAAAGAAACCCATTGAATTCCCTGCCTAATCGATCATAGCTACTCTTCGGGACCCAAAGCTGAAAAAGCTTCTAAAGCGAAAGTAAAATCTACATCCCTTATCATCTCTTCTCACAACTCAATGAAGGTGCTCGTTCTCGACCTTGATGAAACTCTCGTCTACTGTCTAACCCAACCGCTATCAACAAATTCGAACTACGTAATAATTTCATATAAAACTTAACTTGAAGACTAAAACACTCTTTTGCTCTTTAGTCCGTTGTTGAGGGACAAAGCATACAGTTTTATATGTACAAAAGGCCTGGAGTCAAAGAATTCATTAAGAAGATGTCAAAGCTTTACACTCTTGTGCTTTTTATAACAGCTATCAAAGAGGTATTTATCTGGTAGTTCTCATTAGACTCACTCTTATTCGTAGTATGCCAACAATGTCCTAAAAGCTCTTCGTATCAAAAAGTACTTTTCGAGAGTGCTTCATAGGAGCCATTGCCAAGTCAATGTGGACAGCAGGTATGAAAAGAACATTGCAATGCTTGGAGTACCATTTCAGAATATTATTCTCATTGAGGTAGTTATTAATCTCATAAAATATGTCAAGTAATGATTTTAATGAATCGGAATAGGATTCAGCATATCAGGCTAATAATCAACCTGATAATACGTTGTTGGTCAAACCTTTTCGAGGAGAGAAGGATGATACAGAACTATTTGTAATTGGTAAATTTCTGGAAAAGGCCGCCACAGCAGCAGATATCAGGCTAGAACTAGCTCAATTTATTGGATGTCGATCGAACGATGAATTGGAAAATTTCACAGGCATGGAGGAGAAAACTATTGAGGATAATGATGCTGAAGCGAATAATTGCAATGTAACTGAAATGACGAGTGAAGAGGAACCTAATTTTGTGCTGCCTACGTCAAGACCTAAACTTTCATTGAGTCTCGATAAATTTTCTGGTTGGAAAACTGATCGAGTGAGACCGAAGAGAGAGAGCTTTTATGATAACTATCTCAAAACGACCTCATTAGAAACCGAAAATCCGTTATTACCTGAGGAAAGATTGGCGGTTGCATTGCCACTGATGCTGCCAAAATCGCATCTTTCAATTTTCAAGATCCGGAGAAACACTCATTGATCAATAAATAATGTACATAAATTTTGTTAATATTGTAATGTAAAAAGGAAATTATTGATCTACTTGGAATTTTTTCAAATTTAGTGTAAAGAATAAATAGGCCTTGCTCACTTTATTTAATGAAATTGGTTGCTCTCATACATAAACTGTTAACAAATTTCGAGAACAGCCATTTCCACAATACAATCATCTTTCACTGTTAAATTCTAAAATATATATTGGTACTATGGAAATTATCTGAAATATTCAGTCTAATTCTCCTTAATATCTACACAATACAATTGAAGAAGTTGTTGTATGCTAAAGCTATCGCTCCCAGAAGTAATAAAAGAATAAAACAAAATTCTTTGAAGCTTATATGACAATTTCTGGCTCATGGACGCTCAACTGACTTGCGCGGTTGTTCAAACTCCTCTGCATAGATGAATGTAAATCTATTTATCGACACAGCACCCGGCAAGTACTTCTTCTGAACACTTGTAAGTACCTTCTTTTCAGTATTTTCTAGCAATTTCACCTTGAGTTCATAAATCTCCTCAGAGTTTTTCCGTGGATGAAGATGTTCAGAGCTTCTATCACAGGTCACTCGACTGGTTCCCGATTCCGATGAAATTGTTGCCTTTTTCTTTTTGCATAATAGCTTCATTACTTGCCCATCAGAGTCAGATGTAAACATGGTGTTCTGGATCTCAAAGTTTGACAACTTTGCATCCACAATGATCATTAAAGACTGATCTTTGAGGTTTTTATAAGAAATAGTATAAGTGGGATTGGTTTCTGTCTCGGAAGTAGCGCTTTGAGTATTTTGACTTCGGTGCAAAATTTCTAACTGCTCTCTAGTAGTCATTCCGATGTTGGGAACGATCGGAAAGATTTTGATGTCAACAGGTTCGGCCTTAGGGGCTGACACTTCACTTGAGGATAAATCACCAAAATCGACGATAGCGAATTCTTCTCCAGACTTTGACGGCTGCTTGAAGGCAGGTTCCATTAGATAAACTAATTTCTTTTTGTGAATTATAAATTTTTGAGAAAACCTGGATTAAATAGAGGCAATACCCTAGAAATCAAAAGGCTATTCTTTTCGGGTGCGATTCATATGGTAATAGTGATAATGAAACAAAGACTCTCGATTCCGTTGAAATTCAATGCTGTTGTCAGAAAAGTCGCTGCTACATAACTCATTTACTCATTGGTTTTCTATTAACTAGTTTCAACAGGATAGTTAAGCAATAAACATTATAGACCTTGACAAGCAGAGAATTTTCTGATAAGCGATAATTTATCGTATGAAATAACAGAAATTCCAATGAATTAATCCTTTCTAAAAGAACTATAATCATAGGTTGATTATAGTCATCTCCAAGGAAAACGAGAAGTATAGATGTGAGAAAAACTCATAACAGAAATTACTGATTATTTCCTAAAGATTACGTGGAGTTGGCTTTGGCAGACTCAATTTCTGAAATGTTTCAAAATAGCATGAATTAGTTGCCAATATTATTTTTCGGCACTTGTGAGAGCGCCGAACATTAAGCTCAAATAGAACAAGATATCATTCTTAATTTACGTTAACTAAGTCTAAATTAAGTGAAATGTCCTGGGAATTGAAAGTCTGAGGCTGTCTCACTACCGCAGTAATGGCGATATATACCTAGTTGAACCACTCCGCTGCAGATTGGTTTATTGTGCTAAATTAAGGAACATTTCAATCCACACCCAGAAGCCTCCATATCCTGAGTTCCTTGAGATTTTGCAGATTTTTGAACCGGCTCAAGGGATCCCCTAACAAAATAAAGTTACTATCAGCACAAGAATAAGCACACCTTTGGGAGTAGTCACGCATGATTAGTATTGAAGATTTTTTTTCCTCATGGTCACCTTGATTAAATTTTTCTTCTTCGTTTTCGCCTTTTGTTTCAACATCTGTCGGATAAGGGTTACTCTTAGTTCTTTTGCCATTCTTCTCATTATTTTTTGGCTCTTTATCTGTGGATTCCCTCGATTGGAGATATTTCATACAGGACTCGTTAGGATTGTCTAGATATTCAGCCTTCAAACTTTTAAAGCGTTCTATTAGCTTTTTGAAGCCATCAACTTCCAATTTGATTTCGGTTTTCTGACGATGGTCTGAGCTCTCAAAAGCCAAACAAGTAACTAGAGCAACAATCTGCTGATAGGCGATTTCTTCTGAGCTAGGGCCTTCATCTGACATCGGATGAAGGAACAATTGTACGAATTTGAGGAAATCTGTAACACATTCTTTAAATCTTGAATCGCTGTCATCCAGCTTCCAAGTCTCTTCAGCTTTCCATGACTCGCACCTTTCTCCAATAATGTAAATGTGATCGTTTGGCATCGCAAGGAGCATCTGGTTTTCCAATAAATCAATAGACTTGCTTCCCTCAAGTAATGAACTCTTGTTGTGACCTTCCTCATCTTTGCATTTATTAATTATCTTTGATAATTCGTCATCCCATAAAAACACAATCCTCATCTTTTCAATAACATAAGCATTTATATTGCGAAAGAAGACATTGCCAAGGATCCTTATCGGCACGAAATTGTGGTCCTCTTCCTGAAAACGGGTTAGTCTCTCAAGAACAGAAGATCTTGAAAATAAACTCCAATAATCTTGTCTAGCTATGCTATGCCTGACCGAACTGGATAGTTCGACTTGCGCTATTATTTTCCGAATCATATCTTCCTCTACATCTCCTCCTTTCATCAATGATTCGACATCATTCACGTACTCTCCCATAAAAGTCTCATAATCAGCAATCGAGGTAACAGACATGTATGCATCCACCTTCGACTTGTCAAACTTACAGATTTCCATAAATTTCTTTGTTTTGGTTTTTTCCAAAATTTTTTCTTTATTTTCTGGGGTTTTCCTCAAACTGCTATTTTTGATGTCTTCCATATGTTTGCTAATGACGCTTTCAATTTCACCCCTCATATCCTCCAAGGTATTGTCAACCTGCAAATCTATCTCATTTTTCGTAAGTACTAGCATTTTAACCTTCCACTCTTCTCGTACTGCTTCTTTTAGCTTCTGCAACGGGGCCTTTTCAAGCTTCTCAAGCAAGATATGCATTTCTGGCCCTCCCCACTTTGCAGGATGCTCACCAGTTCGCTTCAAAAATTTTTTCACATCATCAATGCGGCCATTGTCCCCATAAAGCGCCTTGTTAAAACTAATACAATCTAACAGAGGCTTTTCTGATTTGACGGTCCCTGGATCTTCGTATTGAAGCAAAGAGAACAATTTCGTGTAGCTGATATCGTAATACGTTCTCAGTTCTTCTGCATTTGAGGAATTATTGAGAAGATAGTACAGTTCACCGATATAGTAATGAAGCTTTTTCCTCATTTGTTGTGAATCGAACAAGAGGTCTGTATAGTGCTTGCGAATCTCTGTTTTTGAAGGGTCATCAAGAAAATCAACAAATTCTCTCAACAACTTGAAAGCATTTTCGAAATCTTTTTCCCGAGCTTCGAAATAGGTATCTACGTCTAAATCCGAATGGTTTTCCGAATTTTGCAATCGCAGACGAATTTCAGAGGATAGCCTTTCTTTTAAAACGCGTTTGATTTGCTTGATGGTTTGATCTTTAGAGATATCTTCCGTTTGAACTAGAGTTTGCAAGTCATTTGGTAACTGCGTGAACAAATCTTGAGTGTCCAGCACCATGTTGTAGAAATTTTTTCTGTAGTCTGCTTCATTAAAGAGAGGTTTTGCTTTGAGTCGTTTTGTTGGCTTACTTACTTCGCTCATAAATTAGTGAGAAATTAAAAAAAAAGTATATGCTAGGCTCGTGGAAATATCTTTTGTGAATGATATTAGAGACTAGACATGTTTCATTAGATTTACAAAATAAGAAGAGTCGTTAAGAAATAATGATTCATTAACATAATACATAGAAACAGCTTTTTTTGGTTTTCTTTTTTAATATTCACTCAGTTGAGTGTTAGAAATGAATACACTCGTTGTGCCAGCGATAGTAGCAAAGCGCATTTATCGCAATTTTTAGAGAAGCTCATTCTCTGATGTGATGTGTGAATAATCTAATCTAACATGGAAAGTTGCAACACGGCGCCTTTACTAGTTCACATCAATACACCAATCAATACTACCGATTCTCCTGATAACTTAAGAATCCATAATAGATTATCTGTCTTCGAAATCATGTCCTTCATCCAACGAGAATTTGGCTGTAAATTACAGGTTGCGTGACAAAATTTTGATAAATTCTAGTAGCAAAAAAAATCAGATCCAAATTCACGAAACTAAGTCCTTGTAATGGTATCTGGCCCGTATTCACAAGAAATCAACACTCATACCTTCATTCACTTGGATCGACAGCTCATGAAGTTTTCTCCCACCTTAGATCAGGTCCGATCTCAAAATATCATCGCAAATACCTACAACAATTTCAGAGAATGGAATTTTTCTGCTGAGTATGCTTTTCATCGCTTAAACACCTCCCGTAATTTCATCCTAGCTACCTCCGGAGGTATTTCATCAACAGAAACAACAAGAACGAAGAAAATTTAAAACAATCATCCGGCCAAGGTTATGAAAGGTTTATTGCTGACCTAATAAAATGCGTATACGAAAAGCTCTACGGAGTGCATCAGCTCCGTGACTCCACCACTCTACACGAAATTGAAGAGTGTCTGAAAAGAGATCATCCACTTCTCTACAAAGATTTCGCAGAGATGCATCCGTTTTCTCTCACAGTGACCCTCTGGGAGATCATTCAGAAAATAATTGATGGCTTGCACCCCAGCTGTTACTGCCTTGCCTCGCATTCTTACTCCCATTATCTGAATCTCAAACTTTCTCCCGCCGCTCTTGGAGTTTCATATTATTACTTCAGAACTCTGTATACGACTAGTCAGGTGGCAGACAAACCTCGCAAATCAGAAGCACCAAAGATAACTTATCTGAGCTTTACTGGCTTCTATTCGGAGATTGACATCGATGTGCTTTACCAAAACGCAGACAACGTTCAAGTAATAATGATCTATGATAGCTCAACGGGAGGGCCATCGTTTAATGAAACAGAACCCGATAGGGACGCTCGTGCAAGTGAGGGTCAACGAAGAGATTTTCGAATCAGCAATAATATCTTACTGCTTCCTTTGGATTGCTCCGATGGGAGGGTCTCGTCAAAAGCTATCAAGGAACTGTTTGAACAGGTTGTTTATAGAGCGATTCGGAGTTTTCGGCCTGAGCTTTTGGTTGTAAACCACTCCTTCAATTTCCATCCTGAAGGCAATTTTCCTTTTGCTCTGAAAGCAAGTGCTTGGCAGAAGATATTGCATAATTTATGCTTGATCGTATCGTATAAAATACTGATCTTCCCTCATAAGCTTGTCGCAGAGGATGAATACGCTCTCCCAAATAATTTTGATTCAAGTGAGAGTTTGCATCTATGTGAGTTCAGGAGCAAGGCATTGCCTGTGTATAGCCGCCCTTGGAATAGCGGGTACTTTGAAGATTGCTTTGTAAAATCACTCGAAGCGCTATCCGGTAAAATTTGAGTATCGGCCAGTGTAATGAGCATTTCTTTATTTCCTTAGGAATGAAAAAGTTTGCAGGCAGCCCGAGGAAAAAGCAAAAATCTGGGTTCAGTTGGCCAGGAGCTGCTTATGATAGACAGTTGGTTCGAGTCCTGGATTTTTACAGCAGTCATCCGGTGTATAATTACCTTGGGTCGAGAGAACTTGGAACAGTAGTTGGATTCAATCAGGAATACTATCGCGAGTACTTGAAAGCGATTTTTCAAGATAGTTCAGCTAAGCACTACCTAAACAGTATACTTCATGTAGTAAATATGTCACCTCACCATTTCGCATTAGATACTCTCCGGCAGTTTGATCCGAAGGCAAGTCGCTGTAAAATTAACGAGATTCAAAAAGCAATCAATATTTTCGGCAGCAATACGATATTCTTAGTAAACCCAAAATGCTTAGAGAAAATTGCGTGTGAAGAGCTATTTCCTGAAGATACTAAATTAAAAAGCGCTATATCCAAATTCAAGCTTTTCTTTCCTGATCATATTCCTGTCTACCCAATCCAGCAATCTCAATACATTGTCGATTACGCAAACAATCAGCTTTTTTATTTTAACCTATATTACAATGGAAGGTTCACGCATTTTGTATTCCAAATCCAATGGGGAAAGGAAACTCTCGTAGGGGAGCCCTTGGAAGCTCCATTCCCGGCTCAAAACAGCCCTACCTTTTTTGATATCGGGCTGTGCTCAGGATCGAATAAAATTTTCTGTGTATATGGTCAATCAGCTGACGGAGCCAGCTCAACAGACTCAGATCGGATATTTTATTACGACCAAGCAAAAAAGAAATGGTTTGAACCCAAAATCATAGCAGCTGACCCTCTAAAATCGAGAATAGCAAGGCACGGAGTCACTTGCTGCTTTTTTGAAGATAGCGGAAGGAGCATTTTGTATGTCTTTGGAGGTGACTCTAATCAATTTGAAATAGCTGGAAGAACAATGATTTGGAATATTGTTGAATTCTATGACATAGACTTCAAGAAAAACATCATGACTCACCATGTGATCGATAAAGGGAACTATTCGTATCCGAACATCGCATTTCTGCCGTATTTTCACAGTCATGCGATTCAGACCGGGAATAAGATTATGATTTTTGGAGGAAAACATTTCAACCGCAGTGTGTATGAAACTGAGCACGACAAAGTGTTTTGCTATAGGTAATTTATCAATTTTTTAAGGAAAAATAATTGATATTGAAAAAAAAATTTAAAAATAGTGTGACCGAACAAAAATTTTTGCCAATTAAGGTCAACGTAGAAACCTTCGACCTAGATAAACGCCCGCAAAGGGCTGCCAGGACAAGCAAACCAATTATAGGTTTATCTCCTAATGGTCTGTGGACGCAGAAAAACTATTTTCTTCTCATCCAAACGAGTGCGAGCGAAGTTATGATAGCTCGAGTCAGCCCTCAAAATATGAATCCGACTAATTCCATTTTCGAAGATCTCGATAAATCCCCACCTAAAGCGCATTTAGGGTTATTTACATATATTACAGAAGGACGAAATCTACCATTTCAAGTGCCTATGGCCTTGCAATGGCAGGATCAAGGGAAAATTGTGAGGAATAACAAACTTGTTTTCAAAATCATAAATTGCTTGAGAAAAGAAGATTCGACTACATTCATCTTGTTCAGCCTGCTCATATCGTGTCTAGTGATGATTGAGAAAGAAAAAAAGAGTTTGAACCAATCAGAATTTCAAAGATACCTTGTGAAGTTACTCGAGGATCCACTGTTCAAGAACAAACTTCATAAAGAAATTGGAGCAGCGGCTGTGGAAATGTGCAGCATTTTTGGTAGAGTTGCTATGCAAGATTTCGCAATCAATCAACAGATTCGAGAAATAACTAATGAACTCAATTACAATCCAAGAGAAAGGGATCAAGCTGTGAGGGCTGAGGATGCTGAACTTGTTAAACTTGTGCTTTCTAATAAAATCGGCGAAAAAGAGGTTTTGGTCAGTTCTCTCCTGATAGAACTGCAGCATTTCATTGATGACTTGAATATCTGGAAAATCGACCGAATTTTCCAAAGGAACTCTCTGTTGAGGCAATATCATAGGCCAATTTTCGATGAGGTCACGCAAAGATGGGCTGGACAGGATTTAACTCAGTTGATTTCTATGGAGCTTGGATCTTTTAGAGAATATGCTCGAGAAGAAGACACTGGAATCTTGCGCGATTTAACGATAACTCTCGCAAAACTTCTCAATTTTTTGAAAAATCACGCCTTTTCATCCAAAATGAGTACTATAGATACCCAACTCGACTGGGTCTCCATTGAAAGAATTGAAACTGAGGAATGTAGGTTCTGGAGCAATGATACAGGAAGAGACGAACTGATGAAGTCGAAACATATAACTCGCCCAACAACTCAGCATCCAGTCCTCAATAGCGATTTATTCGCCCCAAAAAGCCAAAAGCAAGTCTCTGAAAAATTGGTAAATTTGCTTGCTGAACTGGCTGTAAGAGAACGTTTGGATGTAAGCTTAATAAATCTAAAACGTCTTGATGACTTTATGCCGGCTAATGAAGAGAAGTGGGTGAATCTAAAATATTCCTTGCCTGAAATATGGGCAATGGTTGCCTCACTGCTCGGACACACCTTTGACCCGAATTCCCTTAGCTCGTTAAACAAACAAAGTACGAAAAAATCACAAGATTCTTTCCTCGAATCCGTAAGCCCTTTCTCTGTTACAAAGCCACTGGGAACTGTTGGATCATACCATTCATTGCAGAATCTACTTTCAGCCCACAATTCCCGGCAAGGACTGGAAGGAGCGCATTTTTTCATATCTCCTCCTGGATCTAAAATCTGTTGCTTGAGGGAAAAGAAGATGTTATCCATGAAATTAACCATTTACAATGCAAACAACAACACCCTTTATCCTTTTTATCTTGAAGATAACCAGTTATCTAGTCTGTGTTTATGGAACTCAGCAGCCTACCTCCATTGCGATGTGAGGTTGGCGAAGCGGTTTCTTCCTCAAGATCTGTGGAAAACATTTAGTAATTGCCTGCTTTACAGTGACATGCGAGAGGCATTTCGAACAGATGGCCGTTTCTCAAGGATGTTAGTTTTCGCTCCGGTCCTCAAAGAAGAAGATGAACTGCTTTCAAGAGCGGCTATAGCAGATGAAAGAGGGATATATGTAATTGGAGGATACCTGCCGAGACGGTCTAAGAGGCATCCTTTGATCCCAAGCGTCCTCTGCAGTTTTTATGAGCTGAACAGGTTGACAGAAATAAGCTCGAATATTGTTGAAGGGCATTTAGACTCAATGGAAATTAACAATGGAGAATTAGCGGTGGCCCAAACAAGAAATAACATCTTTGTGGCGAGCCAACCTCTGATGAATTCTGGCTTCTTGACCTTAGAAATCTTTGAAAAGGAAGATTTTTCATGGCTTCCTTGCTTGAGAGTCCCGATAGAGCAAAGTTACAGTCGGTGTTATTTGAAGATTTGGCAAGGACCAAACCAACAGGAGTTTTTATTGATCATTCTGCGGAGAGTTGGAAAGAAATCAACAGCTATGATGATCAGCATTGATGAGATCATAAGTAAGTGTGCAAACGGGGAACAGGAAGTTGGTTTTCAGAAAGTTGAGAGAAGCGATAGTATGATGTCCGAAGAAGAGGAAGTGGCAGTGAATGCCCATAGCAAGGAATTTCAATTATTGCCCAATTATTATTATGAAAAAGTGAGTACTGAAATTTCTCAGCAGCTATAAGACAAAAGATTCAGAGAAGGAGAAAGTTTCTACATTTTTACTCTCTGCTTGGTTGAAAGATATGTTGCTTGATTTGGCTATCATTTATATTTTAGTCGTCTAGAGATTGAAACAAGTAGTAAAGCTCGTTATATTGAACATTTAAGTAATACATAAATGCAAAATTGGAAAGAAATTAATGGCTAATCAAAGCCATTAAACCGAAGATCTTGAACAGTGTCAATTCAATTTCATGTTATCATCATCATCGAATCGCATGAAACAATCCTCTGATTTCTCTGATTTCGCTAATACATGCCGACAATCTGAATTGAAGGAGTTGTATCATATATCCCTTCCAAGAGTCTTTTTCCTGTAGGAGTTATCTCATTATTTCCAATATAAAGAAACCGAAGTTTTTTCAACACTTTATTCCGTCCTATCACCCCAAAACCTTCGTCCGAGATTCCACACGAGGATAAGTTCAGCTTCTTTAAATTAGTCCAAATCGAGTTAAGAGCCAGATCCGTCACACCGACAGAGGACACAGGATTACTCGAGATATCGAACTCAGTTAGATTAACCCAAGCGCTATTTCTTATAATACGGCTTAGCCCGACATCAGAAATGTAATTGAGAGACAAACACAATTTTTCCAATTGTTTCCATGCTGTGTGCGAAGCAAACGCCACTATTCCGATATCAGTAATGCTATTATGATGCAAATTCAGTCTTTTAAGACTTATCCATGCTTTGTTCCTGGACAGCGCTATGAGACCTTCATCACCGATGCGATTTCTCTTTAAATTCAGCACTTCTAAATTCTTCCAGCTTGTATTGGTGGCTAACAGTTTAGTGGATTCAGGGTTCAGCCGGCAGGATACCAGTTTAAGCAAACAAATGCTGCTCCATTGCTGTCGAGAAGCTGCTTGTGAGACTAATACAGCGCATGAGCTATCCTGAAAAACTCTCAATTTCTTCAGATTTGTCCTTCGGAAAATTTCACACGTGAAATTGTTTTTGGCTATTAATCCTCCTCCGGCTTGGATGCAAATCTCTTGGAGGTTATCTTTTGGGGCTCGAAGTAGTCTTTTCAGGGTGGAATAAGCCGTTTGCTTGTCGAGATTAATCCTTCTGTGCTTGAACAGAATATTGTGGAAACCTCTCGCCATCATTTTCCTCGGTATCAGTGTATTCATCTTCTTTAGGTGCAAATCAGAGGTTAGCTTTATTATTAGAAGGAGACAGTTTCTTCTTCTCAGGAGCCAAGAGACATATTCCAAAGAGATTTGTTGATTCGAGAGGTCTATTTCAATAGGCGCAGGTTTGTATGGAATGATGTGACTTTGTCTGTGTTGATTGGAATTTGAGATTGAAAATACGCTTTTGTACCTTCTAACTATCTCAGAGCGAGTTCTATCGTTGACTATCTGACGCAAAGAAGCCATATATCGGCATAATTCTACTTTTTATTTCGAAATAAAAAGGCACTATATAACTCGAAGCTATTTCCAATAGAAGATTACTTCACTCTAAATATGTCTAGAAATGAATGTCCTTAAGCCAATCTACTTTTTGATAGTGCATCATATCTAGCTTGGACTCATGGTCAAAACTTTATAAATCTGAAGTTTGAAATGAGTATTGAGATAGAACTTATAAAAAACCACCAAACTACAAGACTAAATTAAAGAATGCCAGCAGGATTATCTAGCCAAATCTACTTTGAATTGTTGCTAGAAGAGCTCTGGCAACTCTGTGCACTCTTAAAACATTCTTTCGTCGCCAGTAAAATGGTTTTCTCTTTTTTGTTTTTGCGCGTTGCTGAGAAGTGGAAAAACAAATGTAAATTCCCATAACAAGACAGTTTGAGGACTTTTAAATCTCTAAACGGCATTCTTGTATCTAATACAACTTCTATTGTTATAAATCTCCTCGGAAAACCAGGCTTAATTCAAGCGAAAACGATGTAGTTACAAGAATAGAGAGAACTATAGTGCATTTAAGAAGTCAATATGGTCATTTAGGAGAGGCAGTAGGCAACTTTGGTGTTCCCTTGGATCGAATAAAATAATAAAGTATAAAATGCCCTGAGAAAATTATTAATTTCTTTAGAGAGGTAAACAAGTCATTGAAGAAATTATGACCAACAAAAAAAAAAGAGGTAAGGGTGTAGCTAATGATTCTCATATGAGATTGTCTGGCTAACCGCTATTCAAGCCGTTGAAATGGACCCCATTGACACTGGATACAATACGTCGAGAAAGAACGTGGTCAGTATACTAGTTGCTGGAGAACGCTGTGGGTGTTTGCAACCTCTATTAAAAAAAACCTTCTATTTTATTATTTTCTAAAAGCATTAATTCTTAAGAATTTTCCTAATAAAGGTCCATTAACCTTCCTTCTGAACGGATATTTGGACACCCAAATAAAATTTAATAAACAATCGAAAATTTTCGAACACTTTTAGATTTATTAATGATTCGTGAAAAACAGAGGAAGTGTTCTGGAAATGCAAATAATTTGCAGCTACTAACAATCCAATTCTGAAAAAAGCAGTGTCGCGATCAAATCCTCAAGCCTTAGAGAAGGATTTTGAGTTTCTCTAAGGACCTCTTTACAATCAAACTAATTTTTCTGTGTTCTATTTCTACAAATAAATAATATAAATCAATAAAAACAAATAACGGAGATCGTTCGAGAAAATTTGAGACCGTTGCTGGAAACTATTTATTCTCATCCAGTTCCTGTGAAGTCTAAGAAATTATAATAATTTCCTTTCATTCCACCAGGATAATCGCGATTTCAAAACAGATGCCGGAAATGCTCCTTTCTCCTACTCTTTCTGATAGTGTAACGACAACCGCGAGAACAAAAACCAATGTAATAACATTAGTTGGAGCGTATTTTCATTAACTTAACTCCAGAAAACATTGGCTTTGGATCTCGATGAGACACTTGTTCACTGCAAAAATTATCCCTTCGAAACTCCTTGCGTATTCACTGGAGTAACTTTTGCTCCTAATAAACGATTTCTAATACATCACTAGCTTCCGATAAAAAATCAAGTCATTGAGTTGTTTATCGTCAAAAGACCTGGGATGAAAAAGTTCCTTAAAAAAATGTCGGAACGTTACAATCTGGTGCTTTATACTTCAGCTCTAGAAGAAGTACTTCCTTTGGCTTTTATGAATCTTTACTTAAAATTTTCACTCAACGTTTAGTATGCAGAAGCCATACTTGAAGCACTGAAGATTGGCCATTATTTTTCTCGAGTTTATCATCGAAAGCACTGCAACCTGACTCATGATAGGAAATTCGTGAAGAATTTAGCAATTACAGGAGTGCCATTGAGCGACATTGTCCTTCTTGACGTAAGCCTATCATGAAAAAATTGAAACTAAATTTCAAATGTAATAGGATTCTGATGTACATTTCCGGAATCAACCTAAGAATGTGCTGAAGATAAACGCATTCAGAGGGAATGATCCTGAAGATACTGAACTTGCAAAATTAACAGATTTTCTTTTGCAGCTTGCTGACGAGCCAGACGTTAGGCCAGCGTTAGAGACGTTTATGAGTAAAAGAGACTTTGTTCGAGTCCTGGGACGGGAGATCAACCCAAAACCAATGCCGACACTTGATTCTCTGTCGATTAGTCTAAACGAAGAATCGGATGAAGATTATGACTTTCTAGATCTGGGTGGTGAAGTGGAAGAGTTTATTGGCTGTCTTCCATCATCTAATCATACGAACCGCAGCAAGTTGCTGCTTCCGAGATTGGAGATTTTGCAAAAAGTGGATCCAATTACGAACAGAGATTGCCAACTTCAGGATAACACGGACAGCGAGCAATGCGTTACTCCGACGCAAATCTTTTCTCCGAGGCCAGTGAAAAGACTGGACTAGCTCCTTAGCTTCTCATTGAAGGGAATAATTCAATTTATTTATTTCTCGAATATGTAAAACAATCTAAATGAACCATAAAATCTGATGATCAAAATTTGCTTATTTATGATTTTTTCATGCATTCTTTCATTTTGTATGAATTTTTTGTGAGCTTTCACCTCAAATTCCCATTCTTATTTTATTCCTGTGAATTAAGGTTAGAGGTAAAACATCAAGAATTTTTATTCTATAAAGTTCCAGTGTTCCAGTTTGCTTAGGTTTGCTTCAGCGATGATCGATGAAAGTTTTGAAAAACTGTTTAAGGCTGAATAATTTCAGAAGGCGTAATAGCAGTAGAAAATTTGTTCGACTCATTCAAATCAAGGCGCATATTCAGATGTTTACAACCAAAGAGGTTAGGAGATATGAAGACGTAAGTTAAAACACTCGCAACCATGGGTAATTTGGTAATTTACATGTTTTTTAAAGGAAGAATTTCAAAAATCATTAGTACATATAATAAAATCTGGAAATCATACGCATAACCGTTCACGTTCGAATTAGCAAAAATGATTTGTTGGTAACAAAGTTCTCGTTAAAAGAGATTAGAAAAAGGAACTCTCAATTTCAAATCTTCAATATTCTCCTTGAAAAAATTATTCTGAAACGTTCTATTGAACCACTCCTCTTATTTTATTTTATTGATTCTGAGAAAGTTGACTCGTGAAATCTGGTTTTTATTGATCTAAAAAAGATTCCTAAAGTTTCCAATATTTATCGGAAAATATTCCCTCAGTTTCAAAATCGCAAAATAAGAAATAAGCAAATTCTTGAATTAGTCGTCATTGAGAATACTACTCAAATAACATCTTCTGAAATCATATTGACGAAGACGTGACCTCGAATCGGAGAGATATTGCGATCTCTGCTAAGAGAGACTTGATAGGAAATGCTCTCCAGTGAGAGCGAGAGGTAATTCATAAATAATCTGATTAATTCGAGAAATTTTTGGATCTTTTGAAAAATCAAATTCTATCTGGAATCAAATTCAAGCTTGAAGCATATAATACATAACATATCCAAATTCAATATCCAGGCTCAAAGATTACCTCATCGAGTGGAGACTGATGCTAGAAGGCGTAAAATTCCCTTTTTCCTTGAACGATGACCGACCAGCAGTTGATGAAAATCGCAAAGTAAAATGTTTTAGAACTTGGCTTTCATCAAACTTTTCAGAAAACTTTAGCATTAGATCTCGACGAGACGCTTATGCATTGCAAAAAGTACTTAGTTGAAGACTCTATTCCTATTAGCGTAAACTTCCTATTCAGGAATAAAGCTCAAACACAATATTAGTGTCGAATGGGAAGCGAAATAATCCAGCTATTCATCATCAAAAGGCCAGGATTGGATGAGTTTCTGGAAACAATGTCAAAGCACTACACCTTGATTCTTTACACTTCAGCCCTTAAACAAGTAATAAGAATCTCCTGTTGTCATCCTTGATAATATATAATGAATTAATTTGAAGTATGCCAAAGCAGTGCTGGAAGGTCTACAAATCAAGCATTATTTTTCTCGTATTTATCATCGCGAGCATTGTAATCGGATTCAAAGCAGAAAATATGTCAAGCAATTAACTATCACTGGTGTTCCATTATCTGATATTATACTGATCGATGTAACGATTGAAACAAATTATCTCTTTTCAAACTCAAAAATTCATTAGGACTGCTCAATCCATGTAGCTAATCAGCCAGATAACATCTTACTAATCAAGCCATTCACAGGAAATGATTCTAGCGACAACGAACTCACAAATCTAACAGATTTCCTTCTAAGCCTTGCAGAAGAACCGGATGTACGCCCTGTGTTAGAATCATTTCTCCAGAAAAAGGGAGTCTTTCGGACCTTGGAACGCGGAATAGACCCTAAGTTCATGCCGAGACTTCGATTTTATCCCCATAAAACACGTGGAAAACTCGAACAGTGCTCTCTTCCGACTCTAAACGACGAAGAGTTTTTCAAATACTTGCCATCGACTAATCCTAGCAAGTTATCGAACACGAGTTTGAAAATATTGCAAAAAACGGAATCAGCTCCGGAGAAATTTAGCAAAATTGAATCATTGTCAGATGCTGCTTCGAGTGATGATGTCGAGACTCCTCGACGAGTTTTTAACCCGAATCCTATAGCAGGATTTAAGGCGCAATTTAATGCCTCCCTTTAACCATCGATAGCGTTTCTGTTCGAAGGGAAAACATCAACACTGAAATGTTATTTTCATGATCATAAGCAGTCTAATATGAAATCGAATAAACAATTTTTTTTCATGTATCATTCGTCCGGTTCTTCAATAATAGCGTTTTAGCCGCTTTAATTTTTTTAAGCCTTTTGGCGATTATGTATGAAAGACCGTTTCAATTTCTTTTCTTTAATTCTTAAACGTGCTTTTCTCTCGTGAAAATTTTACGAAAAAGGTAACAAATTGAAAAGTCTGTAATTGCGTCTTAAGATATTTAAATATCCAAGCCCTTTCTCCTTCCGAGATAAATGACTATTCTTCTCAAAAAGGCCAGGATTGAAAGGACAGCAGTAAACATAAGTCCGAATTCATGTGTTCATCAAGGCCTTGATTTCGAAAAGCCAAGATTATCCCAAGAAGACGTTGCGGATAAAGAATCCTTCTGCAGGTTTTCTGTGAAGACTCTTAGTAGTAAAGAAATACCTTTATTTTGTTCAATATTTTATTCGCTCTCATAAAATGTCAACAATAAGCGATTCCTCATATTTGCACGAGCTTTATAGGCTATCAATTCCGGCATGACTCACGGAGTCCTTTATCCTATGAATTTTTTTCACCAAAATGCGGAGAGAATCCCCACAAAAAGGACGCTAGATCAAAGAGTATCAATGAATCATCCCTTATACACACTAAAAAAGATCGAGTTCAACTAGCATAATTGAAGTTTCTAAGAGCAAGAGGCCACCATCCTATTTCAGCTCCACATCATATTTCCTCTCACTATAACATTTACGAAATAAAGAGCATTTTTCTTTTAAATGATTTATAAATCGATTAGCTCAAATCGATTTTAACAGATTCTAAAGAAGAGTTTTGAATATTGGTTCCAAGAGAACCGATTTATAGTTTCAGTTTACGATACTCGAAAAAAATTTCGTTAGATAAAATACCTAAAGATGAAGACTATCTAAATGAAGAGATTAGCATATAGCAGTCTTATAGTTCCTTTATCCAAACATCAATTTTCGTAAAATTCCTGCAAATAACAAAGCTTTCTCAAGGATCTCAAAGAGGTTATATCAATACAACTAAAACGATGATCTGATGAGAGAAAGGCGTGGTGATGATACAGTATTGAGCTTTATTCCGAAGCCCTAACCACTGTGGAGCAATTCAACAACGTTTACTCTTTTCAACAAAATACTTCAAAAAGGTTGCCTTTGGTGTGCCTGTTATCTTATACATTGCAGAGCATTCCAGAAGCTGTCTTCCAGACGGCCTACGGTGACTGTATTTCGTCGTGTTTTATTTAGAATCAAAGGGCTTTTTAGGATTTCCTGCCGAGTTTGTTAATAATCTAAATTAGGTTATATTTCTCCGAATATTTGATACATTCTGAGAACCCATTCAGCAAAATTAATATAATTTTTGCGATACTCAAGCAGAATTATTAATTTTCTCCGTTGTTCGTGTTTAATTAAAGATACTGAAGTTTTTTATTTAGATTTTTCTTTCCATAACGTATTGCATAATTGTTCTTAATTGGAATCATCCGATCGAAAAAGCCCCAAAATTAAAGCAAATGCTTCTCTGATGGAACCATATTACAAATTCAAAATGATCTACAAAGAGATATCTTCATTAAATGAATTGAAAATGAGTAGCGATAGATCTCGTAATAATGATAATACAGCTACACTTTTCAAATGCATCCAACTTCAGCAATTTAATTACATTTTTTTCTCAGTGCGGAATATGATCGATTTGTAAAAAATTATTGTGGTGAGTCAAGGTTCATTTTTACAAATTCTTGCACTGAAAAATTAATTTCTGATACTGACAATTTATCTTGATTTTTTGATCAAATAATCATTTTCTAAATTTCTGTACGAAAACTGATGTTGGAGGCCGTAAAATATCCACCCCCATCCGTAAGCGAGCTTACAACTGGAAGAACCAATAGCCGCGTAAACCATCCTTGAATCCCTCTGCTCATCTACTTCAATTAGAAATTTCTTGCTTTAGATCTAGATGAGACACTTGTCCACTGCAGATGCTATCCATTCGACTACGATTGCTCGTTCGCTAGTGTAAACTCTAATTTTCAAGGCGGCTCTAATAGAAATCGTTAGTTTGCAATGGGAAAAGAAACTTTCGAGCTATATATACTTAAAAGACCAGGACTTGAAGGATTTTTAAAAACTATGTCAAAGTATTACACACTAATCCTATACACCTCAGCCCTAGAGCGAGTACTGCTATTTTGTGTCTTCCTTACTTATTTATCAATATCTTCTAGTATGCAAAGGCAGTACTCAAAGTACTAAAGATCGAGCACTATTTTTCAAAGATTTATCATAGAGAGCACTGCAAACTCAATCAAGAAAGGAAATTTGCCAAGAACCTCGCGATAACTGGAGTGCCTTTGACTGATATTATCCTTATTGATGTAAAATTCCCTTATGTTGATTAAATCTCACACTCAATTCAAAGGATTCTGCCGTTCATATCCCGAACCAGCCCAAGAACATTTTGAGGGTAAAGCCATTCAGAGGCGATGATCCTCTTGATAAAGAGCTTGCTAATTTAACGGATTTCCTTGTCAGCCTTTCAGAAGAAGATGACGTTCGCCCAGCTTTGGAAAATTTTATCAATTTAAGACAACAAAGCGAGATCGAGCAAGCGAAGAAAGAAGTCTTCAAAACTTTGGAACGCGAGTTTAAGCCCAAATTTATTCCGAATAAAGCGATGGAAAATCTCTGTGGGAGTTTCGATCAATTTGATATTCCCACGCTCCAAGGAGAAGAAATATTTAAATATCTGCCATTTACGAACCCAAGCAAACTCGTCTCTTCAGTCTCTTCAGACCTGAAGTTTCTACCGAAAATGGAATCGGCTCCAGCGACAGGCTGCCACAAAAGGTTCCCATCTACAGACCTGAAGTTTCTCCCGAAAATGGAATCGGCTCCAGCGACAAGTTGGCACAAAAGGTGCCCACCTACTACAGTTGAAACGGACCAAGTAGAAGTGGACCAAGTAGAGACGGATCTCATAGAGACGCCTCGAAGAGTTTTTAACCCGAATCCAGTGACACATTTCGGAGATCAGCTGGAAATGGCTTCATAGTTGCCGATAAAATTTTGCAGCATATTTGCTTATGGGATTTTATTGGTAAATATAAGAAAGCCAATGGCCTGCTCAAATAAAGTATTCAATAAATGTTTTCAACATCTTTCATGGATTTATATATATAGTAAAGTCGTCGTAATTATTGTTGTAATTTGAATTCTTCAGTGTTTATATGAAATTCTATATCTCTGCAGATTATTCATTGTTTCATTTAATTTCAAATGGACCCATAAGTTTCTAATAAGAAGCAAAAAGATAGCTTTTGGTATTAGAAGCGGATTCATCATACCGCTTAGAGACATCATATAAGAATTGATCACGTTTACCATGTGATTAAAAAGTTATATCTATTTAGCAATATCATCATCATGAAGAAAATGCCCCCTTCCAATATTTTTGTCAATTGACTTGGACGCGAGAACCAGCATATGAACAAATTCAAGGCTGTATTGAAGATACTCGTAAATGCATCGCCAGTCTTATAAGCTGAGTTGCAAAACTGTCTAACGGATAATTCTCTTCTTATCTCAATATAGAGGCGCAGATAGTGGAATTTCCAGAAATTAAATTCGAACCTTAATTAAATGCCATGAATTCGGACGCGAAGAACTTCGATGACAAAAGCTTCGCTAGCAAGCAACAGGTCGCTTTGTACTTAATGACTACAATCCCATTAGGAAGCACCTACGTCTACAACCTTCCTCAAGCTCTACAAACACAATTAATGAGCCCACCTTTCAATTTATCTTATGTGGAATTCAATTCTTTTTATTCCATCTACTCTTTTCCCAACATCATTATCCCAGTACTCAGCAGCTACATCATCCACATAATCGGACTTCGCACCAGCGTAATTATCTATTCTCTTTTAATTGTACTCGGCCAAGCGATTCTAACCGCTGGAGTCTTCTGGAAAAGTCTTGCGTGGATGCTTTTCGGTCGGATCATCTATGCTCTTGGTGCAGAAAGCCTCACCGTGGCGCAATCGGTAATTTCTACAAAATGGTTCTCAAGCCAGAAGCTCACGTCTGCACTTGGATGGAATAATAGCATCGCATTTCTCGGCAGCAATCTGAATATCGTCTTATCTCCTCTTATCTATGCCTATACTGAATTACTCTGGTTGCCGTGCGTTGTTGGACTTGTTATCTGCTTGTTTTCGTTTTCTTCGGCGTTGGGATACGCCGTCATTGACTATAAGCGAGATGCGAAAATAGCGCCAACCACTGATGAACCAGAAAAGAAGGGCAAGTATAGTGATTTGAAGAAAGCGCCTAAGCTATATCTCCTTCTATGCGTATACTATTTCATACATTTTCTGAGTTTTGATGGAGTTACAAGCAATATCAACGACCAAATCCATCGACGATTCGGGTTAAGTAACACCGTTGCAGGCCAGTTAGTTTTGGCATATTACATTCAACTAATGTTGTTTGCACCGCTAATTGGAAGACTCACCGATGCTTATGGAGGGAGAGTATATTGGCTGTTGACTTCAGCTTTAGTGTCGGCTGTTGCTCAAGCTATGCTCGCGTTCTTACCAGATGATGACTTCGGAGGGTGGCTGGTTATTTTCCCACTGATCCTCCTAGGTTTCGCAGACAATGTGTTTGAGACCGTGACGTGGTCTTGTCTTCTGCTCTCATTAGATCCCAGTTTAACAGGAGTTGGGTTTGCTCTCGCAACAGCGAGTGTGAATTTATGGGGTGCATTTGGAATGGTGGCGCTTGGGAAGATCCAAGACGAGACGCTCTATGCAAGCCATGGGTATTTATACTCACAGTTGTTTTTAGGTGTTTTGTCAATGATTGCGGCGAGTGTAGGGCTTCTCATCTTAAACGAAGATCAACAGACCGGTGGAACGCTCTCTGCAGTACAAGAGATTGACGAGGAGAGGGTAAAACTTAAAGAACACTAAATACTCAGAAAATAAAATTGAATCTCAAAGTTAATCATATCCCCCTTATCATAATTGTTTCTAAATATAATTATGCATGGTATTATTGTTAAGCAAGTTAGTAAGGAGATAAGAGATAATGAATAAACTCAGTATCTCTCTTTAATGTTTAGATAATCCAAAAATAAATTAGAAATTCCAGGGACAACAAATTATTTCATTATCGCTTAGAATTAAATCATTCACGAGTTTTCTTAAATCGCCTCTTCGTCATTTACTGGATAAGTAAGCGTAAATCTCCAAATACCGTTCTTCAGGCCTTCTTTATCGATTCTGGGTCTGCCTTTTTCTTTAAGAAGTGGAATATTGAGATACACAGGGCTCAAGTATCTTGAATTATTTACACTTCCGAAAGAATTGATGCAGCTTGCCTTGCTATTGAAATGTTTAAAAAATTTCGTTCTTCCAATATTCGTGAAGGTTGACTTAGGGATAAATAACCAGCCTTGAAGACATTTGCCCGCAGGTGTATTAATAAATCTTGTGCCACTACAGTATTATTTGTTATGCGATTTGCTGAGAAACTCTTTAACGGATAATTAGCAAAGCGTACCCTGACTTCTATAACGGTATAAATAATGGCATTTCCAGATTTTAAATTAGAAAATAAATCAAAAGGCATGAATTCAGGCGCAAAGAACTTCGATAACAAAAGCCTTGCTCACAGGCAAAAGCTTATTTTATACTTAATGACCACGATCCCAGTAGGAAGTTGCTACGTTTTCAGTATTCTACAGACTCTTCAAACACAATTAATGAGTCCACCTTTCAATTTATCTTATGTGGAATTCAATTAATTTCGTTCTATCTACTTTTTTCCCAACATCATCATCCCAGTACTCAGCGACTACATAATCCACCTTTTCGGACTCCGTACAAGCGTAATTCTCTACTCTCTCTTAATTACTCTCGGCCAAGCAATTTTAACCGCTGGAGTTTTCTGGAACAGCTTTATATTGATGCTTTTCGGTAGGATCGTCTATGCGCTTGGTGGAGAAACCCTCACGGTGGCGCAGTCGGTAATTTCAGCAAAATGGATGCAAAATTAGCATCGACGACAGATGAACCAGAAAAGAAGGGCAAGCTCAGCGATTTGAAGGAAGCGCCGAAAATATACCTCCTTCTATGCGCGTACTATGTCATACATTATCTGAGTTTCAATGGTTGTGAACAACATCAACGACCAGAGCCATCAACGGTTTGGGATAAGTAATACAGTTGCAAGCCAATTAGTTTTGGCATTGTACCTACAATTAATGATATTTTCCCCGCTGATCGGTAAACTCACCGATGCATATGGAGGGAGAATGTATTGGTTGCTGACTTCAGCACTAGTGTCGACTGCTGCTCAGGCCGTACTGGCGTTCCTACCTGATAATGACTTCAGTAGGAAACTGGTGATTTCCCTTTGATCCTGTTGGGTTTCGCAGACAGTGTATTTTCAACTGTGGCATGGTCATGCCTTCTGCTGTCATTAGATCCCAGTTTATCAGGAATTGGGCACGCTCTTGCATTAGCGGGTGTGAATTTATGGGGAACATGGAGAATGATGGCGCTTGGGAAGATCCAAGACGAGACGCTTTATGCAAGCCATGGGTATTACTACTCAGTTGTTTTTAGTCGTGATATCAGTGATTGCTGCGATTATTGTACTTCCCATATTAATAGAAGATAAAAAGACCGATGGAACGACCTCTACAGTACAAGAGATTGACGAAGAGATGGTGAGACTTAAAGAAGAACAATGAACACTCATAAAATAAATGCACCAAAATCTATCTTATTTGATTCTCTGGATTGCTTTAGCCACTCCTTGAAAAGTTAATTCTGGAAATGGCTGACCAAACTCAAATCCTGCAAGCTCAGATTAAATAGGTCCACCATCTTCCTCTAACGTTTAGATAACCAGATGAAATATTCCAATAACTCAAACGAATTGAGAAGTATTCCATTAATCGATGTCGTTACAATGTTTTCAATATTTTTTTTTAGTAATAGAGTCTATCAAACAAATTGAAAATTGTAAAAGAGGTGAACCGTTCGATCGTAAAATGTATTCATTATATTTTTTACGTTCCTCTGTTAACGATACCAAAAGAGAACTAAAATCGGTCTTTCGTTTCACCATCGGAAGGCGCCATAACAATATAAAGGAATATAAATTCATTACTAGCAACAAATCCAAACCCGTTTATTCTATTTTAATTTGATTCAAATTTTTTGCTGTAGTAATTTGCCAAAAAATAAAAACCTCCAACTTTTGATTGACTTCTCCAAGCTCGTCTATATGATGGAAAGCAACTTTCAATCACCGGGTGACCCAGCTATACAACACTGCATTGCCACAAAACACTTCTTGGAACCAAAATCCTTTGATATTCAAAGTCCAGGCCAGAGCATCTTAGAATCTCTGATCAAACTTAGGTTGGATGCCTTTCCAACCAAAAATCTGAAGATGATGGATGCGGAACTTTCTTTATACATTGAATTAATAAGAGAAAAGATTACCTCCAGAGAGAGCAATAGAAAAAACTCTCTCACAATGGTAACCATTCAATTAGACTTTAAGATCATCTACAATATCTTCTTTTTTGCAGGGAGCGGCTGAGACAATGGCGAAGGAAGAGTTTTACGATATTTACAAATGTGATATTTGTGGAAATAAGTTTGAATATGAGAAGTTGTACTTACTATCTAAATGTGGACACTCATCTTGCCGTTCTTGCTTGATAAAACATTGCGCTGCAGGGAAAAAAGAAGGAAAAATTGCGTCCTGTGTGTTCTGTGGGAAAGCTATCGCCGAAACGGACTGCAAAGTAATAAATTTGAAGAGTTACTCTTGATAATGGTGTTTTAAACAAATTACGTAGGAGCTATTGCAAGAGCAAAGCAACTTCGATCTCATTCCATATGAAAACAGAGAATTAAGAAAAACCAAGCAACGCCTTGAAAGAAACCAAAGCCATCGGATACGATTGGGCGAGCCATTCTCTAGAAGATTAATCTACACTCCCGTTCACAAACTATCATATCCAACGATCTGTCATATTGACTTGAAAGTCTCCTCTCAAAATTCTGTTAGTGAAAAATGCCGTATCTGCTCGCAAAGGGATTCTAATAACAGAATCGAGTGTTTAGCTTGCGATGGATTACAACAATACCTGCTAGTTTCCAAGAAAGTCTGCTTCAGCAAGGCGCTACAGAATGATGAGGAAGATGTTTCTCTACTTGCTCTTTTACCAGCTAGTAATGGCTTAAAAAAAGTAAAACGAGTAGGAAGGACTTTTGCTTTTGAGGATGAAGGAAAAAAAGAACCTCTTCAAAGAGTTTCCTCTCTAATGTTGACTGAAGATGATGCAAACTGAATGACATTGCGAGAATTCAGATTGGTATCCTATCGCACTGCTTGATGACGAAGTTAGTTTTTGAAAATTATCACGCAGACATTAAAATATCCCCTTGTGTAAAATACATAATTTTACTCTACAATATTGAGTTCTTTGAGTCATTTGTGTACTTGTTCAACTTACCTTTAGCAATGATTCTAATCGAATTGAAAATTGTCCTGCTAGTTGTTTGAGTAAGGAATCTTAAATGAAATTCTTGCCAAGTATCCCCGCGCGATGAAAAAGAATTAATAAAAGCTGCAAAAATCATCACGAAGCAACAGAATATCTTTAATACCAATATTTCACTTCTATTAGTCATTCAATTAATTTCGAAGAGGAAATCCTAGGAATGAGTAAAGTTGCTTATCACTAGAATTCAAATATTTCAATTGAAACAGCTAATCAAAGCCATTGCTAGAGTACATAACAAAAAATCATAAAAGGTAAACAAACTCCACCTCAACAACTTTGAATATAAAATAGACTCTATAACACAAGGCAAATGAATATTGGTCGGTTGCAAGCACTCACTATGCTCTTGAGCTAAGATATATTGCATTTAACCGTTCACTGAGAGAAGCAACCGCTGAGATATTCCTGCGGCTGAACGATATAGTAGCTCGCTTTCAATTGAATGATTCTCATGCGGAAGCTCGCCAAACATAAACTTTGAATAGTTCATCAGTGACATGACAATAGGCAAGGCAAGTATCACCACCATATAATTCAGAGCAACCGAAACCATGAAAAACTCCCTTGGGATTTCCTCTATAAGGAATGTAATTGTTGTTATCCCAAAATCAGCAACGAATGCGAGAACCAGATATAAATAAACTCTCGGGACGACAGTAATCTCTTTGGTGTTTCTCGGGAGAGGTTTATAGCATTGATTCTCAATGATAGAGATATGTTCTTCCAGTTTCATCAAATATTTTGGTATTCTCTTAAGAAGACGAATCCCAAATTCCTTCCCATCCAATTCAGGTTCTTCCTTATGATAGGTCCTTATGATGAGCCGAGGGTTGTAGTCCTTAAGAAATGAGGCGACCGCAGCTGCCTTCATTTCTATTTTGGAGCATTCCGCCTTATACGTGAGATATTTGCTCTCATATTTCAAATATTTTTTTGTTTGAAGCGCGTAGAAGGTCATTATCGCGAACATTAAGATGACATAGAGGATCATTTTCCTCGTGAACACAAATTGACAGCCTTGCACGAATTCAGGTATCATTGGGATAACCATGATTAAAATTGCGACAATAAGCATCTTGTAAGCTCTTATCATGCTCGTTCTCACAATCATGTTGCGTTCTGCTATAGTGAAATCGGATCGAATTGAAGCGTCGGGTCGAATGTGAAGATACTCTTGCTTTTTGCGGATTAGTTGGAGGAAAAAGCAATGCTGCAGGAAATAAAGTATGTGAAAAATCCCTCCAACAATGAGGTGGGGTAGCGGTATACGATAAAGCTCGCTGTCACCGGCGATAATGGAGAGAACGAGATTGTTTAACCCGAGAATTGATATAGGAAACGCGATTGTCGTATTAAACCAGAATGAACCCCACTGCAAATATTGAATCCATGGTTTGTCAGAGCAGTAATAGGCGAGAGAACTGTGCATGCTCCTTTGAAATCTCAATGCAATACATTGGAGACAGGAAAGATGACTTTCGCGAATTTTCATTATTTCATGTATTCTTTTTGCGGTGGAATAGCATATAGTGCAAAAGGCCAGAACCGCCCATACATATATCAAATAATGCGCAAAAACTTCCAAGTAATCAAGGTTTTCAGTAGGAATTGGCTTACGATCGGGCATTGATCGATTTGGTGTCTGCAGAACAAAATTATTTTAAATCCGATTAATTAAAAATTTGGAGAAAGAATTTAAAAAAGGGTTTATTCTGAGAAAATAAATCGTATAACTCTTGTAGGGGTGATCTAGCGGGAATTTGCGGACATAAGTTTCGGCTAATGAGGATCCGGTCGCTTCGTTATTGTGAAATTTTTATTTTTTCAAGATTTTGTCGGGCCGAAAAACGAAAAACTATCACTCTACAGTGACTTATGGGATGAAGAAATTAACGATGATTAAAAACAGATGCAGATGCGATAATTGTGTAAGAAGATGTTAGAATTGTACCTCAATGACATGATCACATGTAGTGCTCATTTAATAAAGAGAGGCCGAAATAAGTTAAAAAAAAAAAACACTTCAGCTATTCTCACGAATAAATCAGCCTGGTTCTGAAACAAAGCCATACCGACATATGAAAATCATGATAAAGAAGTCGTACTGGTAACATTTATGGTTTTGTTATTTTTTTATTTTTTTTTTTTGGTTCGTGTGTGTGTAGTTACCTCCATATTACCTTTTGTTTATTTCTCCTGTGCATTTTATTTATCGTCGTTTTTCAGAAGAAAATACAAAAAAAGAAGGGATTGGACAACGTTATCTAGTCTCTATAATATCTGCCATATCATTCGTTATCTTCCACTTTCGGGAGTGATTAAAACAATTGTTAGATTCTATCAATTTAGAGTTCTGAAAAGCGCGCACTCATATAACCAATTTTGTATTTGAATGTTAGATAAAGAATACGAATCAAAAGAGAGTAATTAGATGAAACATGATATTTGAATTTAATATTTCGTCTTCTCTTACTCTTCAAAGCTTGATTTCAAAGAAATTCATATATTAATTATCCTTTTGGGCCAAGTAGCGTGTTTAATTTTGCTTGTAATTCAGCCTTCTCCATTGCGACGATGTCATATTTTTTTTGAAAACTATCACAATTTATTTCCAATGTACCATTTTTCTCCTCTAAATTTTTTATCGCTACCTTCAAAGATTCAGTCTCTTCATACAAAAGCTTATTAGTCTTCTCTAAACCCTTTGTCCATTCTTCAAGTTCACTAATTCTTTCCATTAATTCTCTCTTTTCGGACTCACATTTCACCTGAATTGCTTTAATCTTTTCGTCGTATTTTGCCTTTTCGTTCTGGATTTGAGCTATCTGTGATTTCTTTTCTTTCTCAAAATTTTTCATAATTTTCTCAACTTTAGTTCCCGATTTTAAAGGAGATGAATGAGATTTCTCATTTTCATTTGCGATTTCTGAAATGAAACTTTGCATTTTGTTGATTTCTGTTTGTTTCTTAGAATTCTGTTGCATCCAGTGTATCTTCTCAAAGTTGAGGTTTTCTATCTGCTCCTTATAATCAATAATCTCTTGCTTCAATCTTTCATTTTCTGCCTTGAGCTGACTCAACTGATCCTCTATTCGCATGCTGGGGGAATCATTTAGAATAGTTATTTTTTTTGATCCGGATTGGCCGCTTTTTGACGTCAGGCTCTCAAGCATTAGACTGGTAGAACCTTCATCTCCCCTACGTGGTTCTATTTTCCCGCTTTTCTGCTCTTCATTGTTCTTATCATCCTCCGTAGTGGCATCCATTATTATTATTTTCTTTTTTTTCTTTAGAGAGTTTAGACACTGTTGAAACTTTTCAAGTGAAATTTGGTCGTGTTCTTCATTACCTGAGACCTTTATCAGCTCTTCATACCCCATGATCAAGAGTCTCGCTTTTAATTGATTTGTAGGGATATTATATTGATCCGAATTATAATTTCGAAATGAGACGTAAGTCATGAGCTCTTCGAAGGCTGAATTTAACTGTTGTTCAGCCAGGATTTGCTTGCATCGCACGTTCCTGAAACTGCTGCAGTGGCTCATCTGAGTGAAATTCTCAACTTTAATACCCTCTGGATTCAGAGGGGCGATTCTCATGAAATTTATCCCATCAGTCAACGAGCAATGATAAACTGCAGTATAAGGAAGAGCAGTAGCATCAGGTTTAAAGTTTGCCTCAATTTCCCAGAGCTTCGTCGGTAAGAAAGTAATTTTTATTTTGGACAACTTCGTAAATTCGTCTTCAGAAGAAAGAACACCTTCCAAAGGCCCGAGTTTCAAGTTTTCGCTCAATATTTTCTGAACTTTGGAGAATAGATACTCCTCTGAAAAGAAAAACTTGATGCCTTTTTGCTCATTCTTTATCGGCTGCGTGCCTACAACAGAGTTCCTCAAAATCATTCGAATGACTTTCCGTTCTTCATTTCCTAAGTGTTGAAGCGTGCCATTAGCAGATTCGACGAAGGAGTCCATGTATCTCTCATAATCACTGATACTTTGTGTACTCATATATTTTCCTTTTTTCTCCTCTGAAAATTTAACGATTTGTCCCGCCATTGGATTTTCCTTGAGTGTTTGAAGGTATTCAAGCATAATCCGAGACTCTTGATGGTCGATGCTTCCTCCTTGAGACTCAATCTGCTTAACTTTCTCAATTATATCAGAAAAGATATTATCACCGATTATTTGAGGCCCATTATCTAAAAAAATCTTCTTTTTCACCTTTGATTCGGCTAGCAATAGAGTTCCTTTAACATTGTGTAGTTTTTCTTTACAAATGCTGAGAAGTTCCTCTGGATTGGATGGTGTAGCTATTTTTTGAGTTTTTGGCTGATTCTTTTGTGGACTCTTATCTAATTTACCCACAATGTCTTCATAACGAGACTGGTTAAGATACACTGCCTCTGTAATAGGCTGCTGAGGGTTATTTTGATAGAGTACGTTGAGGCAATGATAGGAATCAATTTCATATGACGAACTAAACTGATCAGGATAATGCTGTAGGATATAATAGATCTCGTGAAGGAGATCTAACAATCCTTTTCTAATTCCAACGATATCCGCTTGGATTCCTTGGTGGAGCAGGTTAATCATGCTTTGGTTGGTGGCATGTAAGAGTTCTTTTATTTTTTCCAAGCTGTTCTCAAGAGATTTTATAATAATGTCACAATCAGGGCAAAATGAGTTGTCCTGGGATCTTAATTCTTCGATTTTTTTATCAAGAGTCCGTTTGATCCAAAGTTTGACGCTCATTGCTAGCTCTGAGCATATTTGAGTGGCAGCAAGGTCGTTTGTAGGTTGAGTTGGGATCAATGTCTCAGAAAAAACCTCAGTAAATTCAGTAAAAAGAGGTTGGACTTTGAGCACGGTGTCATAGAACTCTTGTCGATAGCCTTTTTCATCGAAGAGAGGCTTTTTCTTTAAAACTATCCTTTTTTGTGGCAAGGAATTATGAAGCATCTCCTTCAAGTTTGTGAGTTTAGTAGATTGATTTAAATTTCTAGGCAGATCAAAACTCATATATTTCCTTCGAGCAAGGATAGAACTTCTAAAGACAACAGCGCCTCAGATCAGAAGTTCGAATTCTGCACAGGAATTCTAACTTAAGCATGAAATTAAGAGCAAAAAGGATTAATTCTTAACATGGAGTATTTTGACTAATTCGATGTCTATGCTGAGAGAAACTATTCAGAAATTGCTGACTAATTTTCTAATTTATGGTATCACTGTTGTTCAAGCTACTCAAATCCCAAATTGGCGAATTCAGAAGCGCTTTTGGAAAATCTTAACTATCTGAAACATTCCAAATAATTGTGAATTCCATAATTTTGACTATATCTAGTCAAGGCAATGATACTCAATATATATATAAAAAACATCCTCAAAGAATATGATAGGCAACCCATCATTTCTGGATGAAATTAGAACACGACAATTAAAAAAAGCCTATATTATATTATATGATAACTGAATTCTTATTGTTTCATCTACAGGTTGAAATCGCATTGCAACTCTATCTCAGAGTCCATTTCACCAGCTGATAAGCTGGGCTAAGATGCACTGGTATGAGTGGAATCGTTTCCTCCTGCTGGAGGTAATCCGTTCGCAGAAGGAGTACAGTCTGCAACGCATGATTCACCTTCAGCGACCGAAACGATATTTGGATCAGCACATGAAAAACATCTATTTGCAAGCTCATTAGAACATTTTCCGTTCTTATAGCAAACGCAGCTTGCATATCCAATCTTAAAACAATCATTGCGGCCTCTGTCTTCAGGTTGACAGATATAAGCCTCAGGTTGATTGCATAGAGGCGGATCTTCAGGCTTAGTATTGTTAGCTTTTTCTGTGCTTTTGGTTTTCTCATTATCGCTTGCACCAGAGTTAGTATCGCTTGAATTATTCATCGGATTATTGTTTTGATCATTGGCAGAATTGGAGTTTCCACTTGTTTCCGCAGTTTCATTATTAGGTGTGGTTTGGCTAGTTTCAGTCGATGACTCTTCCTGATTTGAAAGTTGAGTTGCCTCTGCCTCTGTCTCTGAAGCTGCTTGGTTATAGTGTGAAGAAGGGCTATTTGATGTGCTATTTGAGCTTGAATTATGATGAATTTCTTGAGGTTTTGTGGTAGTTTTTGAATTCTGTTGTGTGTGATGAGGACTACTTGTCTCGGGGGTTTCAAATTGTCCAGAAGAATAGCTACTTTCGGAGCTGTATTCCGTAGATTCTCCTGAGCTCTCTGACCTTTCAAGATAACTTTCTGTTTTTTCAGTGCGAGAGTCTGAAGCTTGTCTTGAATTTTGTACGATATGGGTCGAGTTTCGAGGAGAAGGAGGAGCCTTTTTCCTCTCAACTTTTTCTTCCGAGGAATCTGTGGCTGAAGATAAATCTGATCCAGCAGAAGCGAAATGGGTCTCCAAATCTTCGGAACGACCGTTCTTGTTTGTCTTTTCTACAGTGCCGATACTGAACTTAAAGGGAAATAAAACCCCTTCGACCTCAGGTTTGCTGCCATTCTCCGAGTCTTCTGAGGAAAGCGGGCTATTTGGTTTAGACATAGAACGCAAAGTAGTTCCATTGACTAAAGAAAAGAGCAGGATGAGCCCCAGATAACCGAGGAGAAGATGGCTTTTCATTCTCAGGATTGTCATTTCAATCGAGGTGGTAAAATTTGTAAAGAAAAAATGAATGTATGGATCATTCTATAAAGGAAAATAGTGCAATCTGGTTTCCAGAAAAAATTGATGCAATTAGTCGGTTCAGTCAACAAATCGTATGATTTTCAAGGTTCTTTTCTTTACTGAAATTCCTGCGGATTAATCCTGCTGGCTCACTCAGTCTAGCTAACTGAAATAATTCGATTTGATAAAATGAATGACTGTTCAGTGAGAAATTAATATTCGAGTTTCGAATTGAAAATGTACTGACAAATAAAAATTTTCTCAGTTTAAAGGTGCGCAACCAGCAAAAAGAAATTATGATCGAATCTCTTTTTATTTTCTAACTTAGTATATTACTAACTTGTTGAATTTTCTTGAAAAGATGGATTTGCGGCCTGTAACAGGAATAACAGAAAATCCTAAGCTACTTGAAAATTTTCGAAGTCGATTGATCTCGAAAGGCTCGATTTTATAGTCAAAAAAAAATCGCATCGATAATGAATTTTTCAAAATCATCAACTCTTGTTCCTTCATAGGGCTAATTTCCTAAAACGGCATCCTAATCCTATTGAAAACTAATTGGCTTCGTTTCTTTTTTTGGTAATTGACAGCGATTTTGCAGAATTATCGCTTCCTAACAAAAATGGTCCTTTGAAAGACGAAGCTCTGATTACCTTTCTTCAGAAGTTGTTGGGCAGGAAATGTATCAAAAATCCTCATAAGTTCTTGTTTTGAAACATAAGTACGTTCAAATTGATGAACAAAACTGCTTCAACCCAACCAGCCTTTGTTGAAATTGAAAAAAAAGAGAGAAAATGTTAACACCTTTGGTGGAACTGGTCTGAGTTTTGAATGAATTACCTTAGATATATATATAGATGATAGGGTGTGGTTTGAGAAAAAGGTTGATGGCAAAGAAGAGAAGGGACAGCTCTGCTTTACCGATAGAAAACACAAATGCTAGAAGAAACAAAATTAAGAATTCACGAGTTAATTATACTCAATTAACAGTATGGAAACCAACGTGATGCATCTTAAAGTATCCTAAAGGAGCAATTTTTTTGTTCGGATTATGAGTCCTTCAAACAATTATGATCTAGAGAAATTTACGACACAGATGCTAGCCAGTATAAGAATGGCACAAAGAAAGAGAGAGCAAGCTTCAATTCGATTCATAATTTAGTTCATTATTCTGAGAGTCTCATCTGATACTCGAACAAATGAATCTTAGAGATATCCAACAACAATTGTTTTCACGATAAAATTAATAAAATCAGAAATAATACCTTCAGATTCTCATCTCTTCGAAAGAATTCGCATAACACACCTTATTCTGAGACAAGATCTTCAGAAAATCAACAGCAATTCCATTAGTTGAATCTTTTACAGAAAATTTTATATGATAAATTATACTCGAATTGATATTGAATCTTCAGAAACACCAAAATCACAAGACATTGAATGATGATACACAAGCAGATCCTCACGTAAATTAGCCTCATCTCCAAAAATGAATTGAGAAAAATTCATAAGCGACATGATAACCGGCAAAATGAGGATCCCCACGATATATGCTAAACAGACTGAAATCAGAAAAAAGGCCTCAGGAATGTCTGTAAGAGCTGCTAATATCACTAAACTGAAATCCAAAATAAATCCCAGAATCATGTATAAATACGACCTTGGGACAAGACTAATCTCTCCAATATTATGCGGCAAGCATAAACATTTCTGCCCATTAATTATCAGCAAATGCTCCTCCAACTTCAGCAAATAGCCGGGTATTTTCTCAATAATTTTCTCTCTAAATGACTTTATATCCTCGCCTCTCTTGACTGTCTCTCTTATTAATAAAGAAGGGCTGTAGTTCTCCAAAAACTGGACCACAGCGGCTGCTTTCAAATCTGCTTTGGAAATTTCCCCTTGATATTTGATACATCTCTCATCATGTCTCAAGTACGGTATTGTTTGAAGTACGTAAAAGGTAATTAAAAAGAATAATAGCGCCATATATAAAACTATTTTATTTGTGCGTAGGAATTCGAATCCTACAGTCAGGTCCGGAATCATCGCTATAATAATGGTCAAAATAGTTAGTATAGGAGTCAGAAAGGCTCTTCTGAGACTTGATCTGACTATCATCTATCGTTCTTGGCCAGTAAAGACGGTTCTGACGAATGCGTCAGGTCGGAGGTAGAGAATTTTCTTTGCCTGCGAATTATTTGCTGGAAGAAGTCATGCTGGATGAAATAGAGAAGATATGTGACTAATCCAATGATCGTTGTTGAAGAACCTGGAAAATTCCGCCCGTGCCAATGATCGCGATTGGTAACGCTGCTGCTGTACTAAACCACATGAAACCCCAGCAAATGAATTGGATCCATTTTTTTTTTATTCTCATGCATTTTGATTATGTGGTTTATTTTTTGCACGAAACAGTAGCAAAACACCAAAAATGTTGTTCCTCCCCAGAGGAGTACCGTAAAGATGCCAAATTTTCTTAAAAATTCCAGCTTCTCATTAGAGATAAGTGGATCTTCGTCCATTTCTGGACGTGAATTGAGTCACTCTTATTTAATTAGTTTTTAATGATTCACGAAAAGAAATCCTTAAGAACTATCCGAATAATGGATGATTTTTTTGTTTTTTCACAATGTCCAATATGTATGGATATGCAGCAGTATTCCGCATTGCTCAAACATGTCGTTTATTTTGAGAACTTTTGCAGGTCCCTTTATAGGTTTCACTCATATATTTTAGAGAAACGAAAAATTTTGCTCACTCACTCAAGATGCATATACAACCCCATATTTTCCCATAGAGAACAGAGAGAGCAAAACTAAAATCAAATGCATACTCTCTCACTTCTAAATTGAAAGGAACTTTCCGGAAATGACATCTGAGACACAATTTACTTTTTTATAAATGGATAAATCAGAGAACATTTGATTTCTTTCAAATGCAGAGATGACTCATCATGACATTATGCAACAGTGAGTACCTAAATCAGATAATCATAAATTGTAAATGTTATAGATGTAACAAGAATATGAAGGAATGAGATCTTATCAATGTCATGAGATGAATGATATTAAAACAGAATTAAGCGCAGAATTCAGGTTC
>ENA-UOTX01000384-UOTX01000384.1-compost-metagenome-genome-assembly--contig:-NODE-384-length-48244-cov-10.934187_pt1 | contig 48244 bp, 31 predicted proteins | sample MGYA00238143_ERZ746982 | MGnify/ENA primary metagenome ERZ746982 (study PRJEB28758, sample SAMN06268862) | compost metagenome | isolation source: single cell | place: USA: California, Emeryville, Joint... | reverse complement strand
GAGAGATAAGCGCTGCTAGGAAAATTCGCTTTGTAGTCAAGGAAGAGCTGATGGGCTTCCTTATTGTCTGAATCAGGCTCATCGACTCTAATTCCTTGGTTTAGGAAAGACATGAGAGTCGCGAAGTAGTGGGTCTCGGTGCCCTTCACGAGTTGCGAGGGGTCGAACGAGAGATCTTCTTTTGAGAAGAGATAGTTTTCGATCTGTTGGAAACTAAGTCCAGCCACGGTGGTCATGATTAAACTAAATATTTCTGTGCTTTGATAATGATAATTATAATGAGTTTATCAATGATATATATCTCTTTGCTGCTTTTGATTCTGGTCAGGTTGCAAATATTGTTGTAAGCAAATTAATTGGAATGATATCATTTAACCTGGTGCAAAATTTGTTGGCAGCTCAAATAATTTAACGTTATTGCGTGGTTTTCATACAATTTTGAAAGGAGATTTTGTCTTATTAATCAATCTGAAGCTTGGATATGCAGCATTCTCAATGATATTTCGGGATTCCTTCAGTGAATTATCGTGGGGTTTGCTTCTGTTACCTAAAAAAGATATCACCTTTGAAAGTATTACTTCATGCTCACAAGCATCTTCATAGTAATCAGATTAGATTTATTCATAGAAAAGAACGCGTTTTAATACGTGGGTAGAGGTAGCTGCGAAATCTAAATTGAACTTTTATGAATTTATAAATATTTTTTGAAGAATCTTTCAAAGCTTGGTATAATTGTGATAGTTGTTACGAATCCTGTCTCCAAAGAAGCAAGGAAACTATTTCGAGGAAGAAATTGTGAAAATATTATGAAAATATGAAGAGAAACTCTATTTTCTTTTTTTTCTGAATCCACATGTTGGTTCTGTTTTGTCAAGTAATTGATGACTTGATATGAATAAAGTTGCATAACCTACATTTTTCGTTGTTTTGCTCATATGTCAATTTAAAAATTTTTTTCTTGAGTAAAATATCATTTAACAATTAAGTCGGACACTTTTGGTTCTGAAGATAAATCAAAATGCAATAGATACTGAAATAATCAACAATCTTTAATACTGAATTTGAAAGAAGCATTTTTAAAGCTTTCTTGCTCGATAAGATATGCATAGTTTTCTAAATAAGCAAATACACATCGAATATATAATGAAAAAAATACCACACTTAATATTCATAAAAAATAAACTGGAATAACGATTTTAAAAACGAATTGAAATTCTTTCATATTGCTTAGAATAGACATTGCATCATCATGCAACAGTGTAACGTTTGCAAATCTCTGCAGTAATATTAACATCTTGTTAACACTATTCAATCTGTTTTAATTTCGGACTGTCGATTCTAGAAAACGATGAGAACCAATTATGACGCACAAAGCTTACTCAGCAGGACTATCAAGGTTCCTTTCGCTATTAGACTTGCTTCGAGACTCTTTCGGAAGAAGCTCCAACTCAAAACTGCTGTTTGCATCCGACTGCTCATTAATTCCTTCGTTCTCTTGGAAGATTTTCAGCTCTGCTTCCGCTTTTTTCTCTTTTTCCTTCCTACATTTCCACAACATTATATCATCTACATTCATATTAACAAAGTTACTTGAATCCCTCAAATAGATTCTGATTTGCAAGATCAAGGATATCATATCGACTAGTAGTAAATTGGTTCTCATCGCCTTTGCGTAGGTTTTTCATGAGCTGATTTAATTCTTCTTTTGACACAGAATCCGCCCTTTGAACAGCAAACGGATTCTGCTCTTTATCTTCTACATCTTGCATTCGCCGGAAATTATCCGTGTCAGTATCCGATTTTTGCTCTGGGATGATTGGCGCCTCGTCTTTTCTGAGATTGATCCAGTCGATCCCGTGGAACCAAGGATGTTTTTTAATCTCAGCTGCAGTTGGGCGTTTATTGTGATCAATTGTAAGCAACTGCTTGATCAGGTCAGCCGCGTCTGGCTTTATTTGGTCCTCTTCGTCACCTTTAATACAATGAATTAAGTTAATCAGAGGATTTATGGAAGCAGCTACCTATTTCGATACTATCCCAAGGAATTCTGAGGTTTAGAATGTTATCATAGATCTCTTCAACAGTATTTGCATTGAACGGCGGTAGACCTGTTAGCAATTCAAACATAATTACACCCACGCTCCACCAATCGACTGAAGGGTGCTTTATGGTGATTCCTTTAATAATTTCAGGTGCCATGTAGTCCGGGGTACCTATCAACCTATGCGCATTGCCAACGGTTTTTTTAACAGACGCTTTAATGTGACTCCCAGCTTGACTATGCTGAGAGGCTTCCTCACTCTCAGTTATCTTGTTCAAGCTGTCTCTCGAGCGAACTGGCCACTCAAAAGTAGCTTTACGATTCCCTTTGCGAATAGGCTTTCCACCACTGTTCATTCTTTCGATAAGAGGGGCTTCACCACCACTATCATCGCCACCATCATTATTATTCAAAAGCAGGTCCAACCCAGCAGAATCGCGTTTTTGATATTTCCGAAATAGCTCGATTCCACCAGTCTCTGCTCGCATCAATGGTACTCCAAATCCACTATCAAATTTATTATTCAGCTTATAAGACCTCTCAAACACGTTCTTCTTTGGGCTTGGATTCAGCAGCTTGTTAAAGGCGTCCTGGACGTTCTTTTGCTGGAAAAACTTCTCATTATTCTTTGCGTCCACGACTTTTTGTTGAATACCAGTGTCAGAGAGTCCAAAGTCCGTCAGCTTTAAATGACCGCTGCCATCCAAGAGGAAGTTATCTGGCTTTAGGTCCCTATGCACGATACCGACAGAATGCAAGTACTCCACGGCTAGAACAATCTCTGCCACATAGAATTTGGCTACCCAGTCGTCAAGTCTACCATATTCAAGCAGGACGTCTCCAAAGTCGCCTCCAACCATGAACTCCATAACGAAGCAGATAAATCTCTCATGAGTGAACGTAAATATCGCTTTGACGACGAAATCTCCGCAAAGCATATCAAAAATCTTCTTTTCGTTCTTGAGACTTTCCAAGTGCTGGAACTTTCTGTTTTGCTTTATTAATTTTTGGTTAGTACGCAGTCCGAAGAGTTTTGTAAGTTACTTTCTCGCCCATATCAATAATCTTCATTGCATATAAGTCATTTGTCGCTTTCCTTCGCACGAGCCAGACTCTCCCAAAAGCGCCTTTGCTAATAAATTTGATAAACTCGAAGCTGTCAATTCCGACCGTTTCCCTTGTGAAAGTTAGAAAAGCTGTATAAAAAGGAAAGAATTACTCTTGCTTTTCTAAAACGTCTGCAGAAGAAGAATATTTTATGTCAGAATCGCTATAGTAAGGTCTCGTTAAGGCCTCTACGTCAAATTTTGAGACCTCGACTTTCGGTGACTCGTTTTTATTGCGTTGTGCCTCATTAGCCAGATCCTCTGAGGAGTTATTCCGCTTTAACTTTTTGCTTTCAAGGCCAGGGCTTTGGCATTCCTTAGAGTCCTTCTCACTATCCTCATCTGCAAACTTTGTTGGTTTTACTCCTTCCGGCAGCCTCTCTGACTTTGTTTTAAGGCCTCTCAATTGATTTGGCGCTGATGTTATTCCTTTCCGCTCTTTCCTTGCTTGTCTTGCAAAGATACTGGGTCGTGCGCCACTTGGATTATTTGTGCTGTCAGCTTCAGGAGATCCGTCCAGTGTATCCTCATGGGATTCCGAGACTGAATCCAACGCGGGGATCTGAAGATCTTTCTCATTCAGTAATTTGTGAAATTGAGGGGAATCATTAGATCTCTTAATTAGCAGCGATAATTCACGTGGGTTAGACGAATTGGAATGCACCAGGCCTCCATACATCGCGGAATCGGCAAATGATGTTGTTTTTTTATTGAAAGCTTCGAGAAGAGGATCGGGTTTGGTGAGATCTCGATCAGCAAGATCCGAAAATGCGAATTGAATGGGCTGACTTTGAATCTTATTCAAGCCCAAAAGATCCGTATAATCAGATAGATCTGCTTTCGGCGTCGAAACGTCTTGGAAGGACATCCCAGGACTGCAGGTCTCCTCATGGTGAGTGATATTTTTAAACGGGAAAAGATCATCTTCCTCATTCCTTTTTACCTCTTCGCTAAGGCTGGAACCCAACGAAGATACCTCATCGGTATTTCCTGACATCTGTCTACGTCTCTGTGAACCTTGATAGCTGAGGTTGTGCTCATCGTCATTCTCAGTAGGTTTAATGTCTATCGATTGCCTTGAGAACTGGCTTTTGGGCAGATAAGAAACATTAGAACCGTTTCCGAAATTTCTTTGCTCTTGGAAGGTGAAATTAACCTCAATTCTACCGCCAGGTGATGAAAAAGCTATATCTGATAGATCGTCGAAGTCTCTGCTGCTTTTAGATGGAGTGTCTGAAGCCAATTGTTCTAGTTTTAATACGGTGATTGAAGATTCTGTCCCCGCATTGCTCTGAATTCTGTTCGGCCTGAAAGGATGCAATTTGATTAGATTCTTAGCGTCCTTTTGCTCTTCAAGTCCATCAAGTTTTCTCTGAATGCTATTGATAAGCTTTAGTTTTTCCTTTTTTTCCTATCGATAAATTCATTAAGCGCCAACAATCCAAATGAAAAATAGCTTACAAGAATATGCTCCAAGAATTTGCCTCCCAAAGTGTCTTTTTCTTCGGTCAACGAGTGAGAAATGTCTTCGATTTTCTTTTGAAGATCTGAGTAGATTAACTCCGTTTCTTATAAAATTTGTTTAGTTGTTAGAGGGCAGCTTTTATTGGAAATGTATCTACTTTTATTGAGGGTCTCGTGCGAGCAAATTATTTTTCCAAGTTTCGCTATCACGTCATAAAGATCCATTTTCATGCAGTTCTCTGATATCCTTTTTTTGATCTGCAGCATTTCTCTCTGCAGCTGCGCCTTCTGTTTGATTACTTCATTATTCTGTTCACTGTGATCATTGCTTGAACTCTCAGCTTGAATCAAATCTAATTTTAGCATCGCTGGGATCTCTGTATCAAGCTGCACGGGATCTTCAGTCCTCACAGGAGCCTAGCAATTTTTGTTAGAAATCAACAGTTAACGTTGTAACTCCTACCTTGGTCGTGCTCTGGGAATCAGAATCTGTGTTCTCATGGCTTGAAGGGTTTGTTAGCCCTATTTGTTTATCGACAAAAAACCGAGATTTCGGTTTCCCGTACTGAATACGATCGGTTACACTCTTGTCGATTTTCAACGTCCAAGTCCTTTTGGATTTGACTCCTGTAGCTTCTGCACTTCTTGGACCGCTTTTCTCTTTCTCTTCTTCTTCCTCGCCTGAGAGCTGTGACCTCAGTTTCGCGCTTGCCGGTGAGTGAATCTCATGCTCAACATCGTCCTCTTCGAGAAACTTATTGCGAGAAGTAACATTTCCAGTTCCGACGTTTGGACTGTGGTAATTTTCTGCGTCATCGCACTCTTCGCTGGATCTGTTTTCTCGCCCACAAACATCAGAGTACGAGGCTGCCAAACTATTTTCTCTAATAGTGTTCGAGAGCCGTTTTTTAGTCGCAAATGATTTGAGAAATATCGGAACAGCCCTTTTATGAGGCGAGTCTTTATTGCCAGATAATGAAATCCTGCGAGTGGCGTCTACTGAGGCAGTGGGGTAAAGAGAAGGAGGAGGGTCGATGATTTCTCCTTCAATTGCTACTGGAGAAGTTAAGTCGGAAATATCAGGGCGCTTGGCTTCCTCTTCTCTTGGTAAAAGTGAGAGTTCATCATTTTCAACCGCACCCGTATGTGATCGACGGAAATTGACCATCGGATTCTTTTGAGAGGACTGTTCTCCTAAAAATCAGCCAAAGAAGTTACAAATTGAAGTAGAAGTAGATAATGTTGTACCATGAGGAATTGAATTCACTTCTATATTGGTTAAGGGAGGGAACTCATCCATGTGGGACGTGGATTTGTTATACGCTGGAGTTTTAGCATCTCTTTCAAAATTCAAACCGAGATCCTTCGCGATAGCAGCCGGTTGCTGTGACCCTCTCCGAGCAAACCTATTCTTTGGTAACTTCGACACTGTTCCAACAGTTTCTACTAATTTCTTCTTCAGTTTTTCAAATTCTCTCCTAAATTTTGCAAATAATGTCGTCAGAGGCTTCCAGATAAACGTGGTACCTTGCTAATACATTCTTTGTATGAAGTTCTCTATAAAGCTTCAAAGCTTCGAATACGTCTTCGTTGATTTTTTTGTTGATTTCTCTGAGCTTTTTATTCTGTTCCATTTTCTCTCTACAGTTCTTTGAATGGTCCACAATGACCTCCATGCAGACCTTATTTCCACATATTTTGCAATTCACTTGCATTTGCATTTCGAGCTTGAGTTTAGTCTGGATTTCTTTTTTCTTTTCTTGCAGTTTCAATCTGATGAATTAATTTAATTCAAGATTACCCAAAGAAAAATTACTTTCTCAAGCTCGCGATCCACCTTTTCTTTTTTGATTGTAAATAAGCTTTTAGCTTCTGCTCTTTATTCTGGACGTTTTCTGGATTGTCTTCGTATATTTTGTTGAGGAAATCTTCTAAGTAACAGTGCAATGAGGAAAATTTTTTCGAGCTCTCAACTTTCATTGCAGATCTGAAGTTAGACCCTGCTCTGTCAACTATGTTGAAAATTTGCTAATGAAAAACTGGGATGAGCAAGAACGAGCTACGCGATAGCAGAGAACCGTCTTCTTGAGGGTCATGTTTTGAATGGGTGTTGCTCTTAGGACTTCCTTCAGGCTTTGTATCGCTATTCAGCTCTCGGAGTAATTCAGTATAGTGATCAAAAATCGGGTTCACTATGTGCGAAATTTGTAATCTTAGGACTCATTGGATGCGATAAGGATAAGTAAACCTGTTTTGTCATAGCTAAGGAAACGGCCAAGACTGCACAGTATGTATCGCGTTTTCAGGAAGAGAATATCTAAGCGCCTGCAAATATAATTCAGATATTATCTAAGCGCGGTTGTTACTTAATTTTTAAAGTCATTTTCTCATCCACTTGACTCCATTTTGAAGACTTCTCTCTTCCATGGTCAGGAGAGTCGTATGATAAGTCTTGAAGAACCGAGGATTGACTTTTCTGGTAGCTCGGCTTAGTTATTGTCGTATTTTGAGAAAGTGTTTTGGTGATTTTTTGCTTGCGAAGTTGTAAGTGCAGCTTTTTCGTCAGTTCCATCATTGATTTGAGTTTAGAGGTTTTCAACTCCAAAGTAGCTGTGGCTTTCAAACTGAGGATTAAACATGCGAATTGCTTGATTATCGCTTTTTGGCTTTGGCTCATGAAAGATGGATATATTCCCATCAAATCATTATAGATAAAATCGAAATTGGCTTCAGCCTAATGAAACATTGATTTCAGACCATTGTAAACGACTTTACCGTTCTTCTCAAAGATTCTATTGTGACTTTGAGGGATTGATATTGCACGATCTCAGTCTCAGAGATCCTTTCAAGACTAAAATGTTTAAAATACCTGCTGGACTGGCCTGCTAAACTCAAAAGTTCCGATCTTTGGAAATCTGCTCGAACTTTTCTCTCAATCCATTCGTTTTTCAGAGACAAAGGGATTTTATTCATGCTCCCTGAACCTGTGCGAGTGCTTACAGCCGAATGAAATGAATCTTGGAGATTGAGTTTGGGCAGAGATGAATTTTCGAGAGACAGACGCGGACTACGGTCAGGTGTCGCTTTCTGAATTCTTCGTGAGCGAATTTGAGGTCCCTCACCTTCGCTGAGATGATGGAACGGTTGCGATTTCCTGAGTTCGCTCCAGTTGGAGTAAGGTTTTTCTGTTCGCATTTCGTTTTATTTGACCTCCTTTTATCTTGGTAAATAAATAATGGAAATAATTCCGAACTGAGCTTTAAAATTTTAATGGTAGGGTTCTTTAAGCACAACTTTCCCAACATATGGCAGTTTCTAATTCTTAGAAGGTGAAAATAAGCTCTATTGACGTTCTCCCTGAGGGAGATCTCCTTAATATGATGTTTATTTGTGCTAATAGGATTTAAATTGATCTTACGTAAGTTGCTATGCTCGTTGTGACATTAGAGTTTGTCTTTCAGACGAACCTTGAACGAAAACTCTCAATTCTTAAACGATTTAACACAAGTAGATAGCAAACAGTCTCATAGACAGGGAATTTGATAAATTTTTTTTCACTACTGAAAGTTTTGATCCTGTGGCAGCGGATTAAATTAATAAAATTAAGAAAGATTCTCAGACCGATTCAGGCGAGAAAAAAGTTTTAAAATCCCATTTATAATGTAATTTAAAAGAGCCGTGGTGTGTGGCTCCAAAAAACTCCATCATCAGCATCGGGCTTCCCAGCGCTGAAAACCTTTCTGAAGTCAAAAAAAAAAGAGAGAGCGATTCTAATCTGAGGTTTGCCAATTGCAGTGTCGCTACGAAAGATATCCAAATTAATTCCGAAATTTTCAGGAAGCTCTTAGATTCTGTTGGTAAAGCGTTAATCGCTACAATTTACCTCTTCGAGGCTAAAGTTTCTGGCTCGTGATACATCAACGTGCGACCTTTGGTTGGGACCACATGATTTGTAGAGTGATAAACAGTTTAAGGTCATTGCTCTACCAAGGATAAATCCTTTGTACCGAAGGCGCGTTTTGAATAAAATTTCTGCAGGGCATTTGCTGCGTGATTCTTTGGCTGCATTAAAATTTCTTTTTGGACTTTTTAAATGCGTTATTGATAGATCTTTCACTTCTTATTATTCATAAATGATACAGCAGTTACAAAGGAGGCAGGTAATACTCGAGAGAGAGAGGATTAGACACAATCGATACAGCTCTTTCATCATGTTTTGTTCTGTATGTAAGGAACTATTCACCACAGGAGGTAAAAAGCGTTTTTTTAAAAAGAGCACACTTTCTGATCGAGGCCTCAGTATATGTTCAGTGATCACGGTGCTATCAATGCTGACTCGATGTGGCTCAGAGTGTTCCGTCATTTTCGTTTACAAAAAAGTCTTTCTACAAATTGCAAGGGTTTTGAACTAATCTAACTATCTTATTATATTTCCCTACATTGAAAAGTCTGTATTAGATTTCATAATACATCAAGTGAATAGGCTTCATGCAGCAATTTCGTCCTGTTAGTATACATACCATCATGAGATCTGGAGAGAAAAAAATTGACATTGGGTTATGAAAAAATCGATTAATATGAAGTAACTCTCCAATATGAATTGCAATATGCCAACGCAATGTTAGAGGAAACGCTGCTAATAAAAATCGGTGTAAATCCATACCCGAAGCCTTTGGCTCTAGCTGCTTTAAATAAATCTTTTATTAACGACTGCGGTTTTGTTGCAGATTCAGATAATACATACAGTCTCGTTCGAATCGCATCGATTGGAGTAATCAAAGCCGAAAATACCGAGGAACCAGCCAAAGCGCTCACAATTATAGAAATATGAGAGTTTTTTTGAAGATTAAGCTTCTTTTCGAGGAATGGTTGGATTTTTTCATGTGAAACTACATAATTAAGAATTTTAACGTATTCTCGTATAACGCTCGTTTGAAATCCAATGAAAAAACTTCGCGTTCCTAATGTCTCCTTCACTTGCACCAACGCATCAGAAACTTTAGGAAATTGCACGCGTAGAGGATCCGACATTAATCTCATTCGCATCGCCTCGAGGAAATTGGTAGCAGCAAAGCCAACCGCAGAGCTGGTGGTCCAGGCAAATGATTGGCGATAGATTCCAACTCGCTCGACATCAGCAGAGAACGCCTCCCTTGCTCGGGAATATGCAAGACCTTTTAGCGGCACACTGATGGCTGATATCACAGCATAAAGTGAGAGGCCTCTGTACAGTCCCAGAAGTTGTTGCTTGGTTGTACTGAGTTCATTTAATATTGTTTTGTATGATTGCAGCGATAATTGACGATTCACTTTGAGTACTTCCAAAGGATAAGTTACGATGCCTTCGAGCAACTTGGTTGTTGCCAGAGCGTAACAAGTTCGATTGAACTGGTACTTCTGAATCTCTTCAGTGTCGTCGTTTAAACTGAAGTCCATTTTTGGTCACAAAATAAATTTATTTCAAAAAATATGTTAACTTAACCATTTAACTTATCTGGATTAACATCTGTACGGAAGTTGAAAGGAATCTCTAACTCACGGACCTAACTTCTAAGCGAAAATGTGGTTTTTCCTAGCCGTTAAGCTTCGAAACATACGATAATAGCATCAATTATCGGCTTGTAGGTTCTAAAAAATCGAGAGTAATCGTTTTTTAACATTATAGTCGGTTAGGAGTTTTGTTCACATTAAAATATACAGATCATTGTATAAAAACGCCTTACACATTGCTCTATGTAGCCTTTTCAAGGAGAAACTTCTTAAAATTTGCCAAGACCTGTATTCCATTGTTTTCTGTGATAACTCGAAGATTTTCAGGATTCTTAGACAGCCTAGCAAGGAGTATTCCTGCGTTTTTTTTCTCGTTCCCCGTTTTGATTTTCACAATTTCGAGAAGTGCTTTGATATCGTCTTTAAATCTCTCGCTGAGCACCGGGAAGAGCTCAACAAGGCTTCCCGCTAATACAAATCCGTTTGTGCGCCTCTCGGTGTCTTCCTCTTTAAAAATCTCGCGTAAATTTGTAATGACATCGGTAAAGTCTTCCGCTTTGAAAATCTTTTTGATTGCCTCGCCGTTCTTCTTATCGAACCATCGAATATAAAATCTTAGAGCATGATTCGCATGGCCAAGCGCACGCCCCTTCGAGTCCAGGTGTACTTTAAGAGAATAAAGGATGTCGCTACGAGTATCAACTAAATATGATTCGTGGAATTCAATTTTCGACAGCAGTTGAAGCGTCCTCAGGATAACCTTATGAAAAACCTGCCGATCTCTATTGAGACCTAAAAACCGCTTGAAATGCTTAAAAATCTCCAATCTGTATCCCAAAACGATCTGTAACTCCTCATTTGAAGAGTTAAACGCAATGTTTATAAATAGCGCGAGTGCTCCTTCCACAGAGTTCACCCACCGCAAGTTGCTTGGATTCGAAATGGAGAGTGATTGTATGTTATCCAACGTTATAAACAAGAATTTCAAAAAATCATCGACACTGCACAGCAGTCGGTTCTTCGCTTTCTCGTCCTTTAACATATTAGCTATCAGCCCATAGTAGTTTCCTTTCAGTCTAAGAAAGCAAATTGTGCTTATCTGGAGGATATAACTCACGGCATCAGACAGCATTTGTCCTAAGAAGTGATCTCGCACTTGAGCCAAGCAGTCGCTGCTGATAACTGTGAGGTTTAATAGCAAACCCATGAAAGAGGTAAGAGTGTAGGTGTTGTATCGTAGCATTCCCATGAGCTTTTTATATAAGAGTTGAGGCAGCTTTGTAATAAAGGGGTACGATTTAAAAATTTCTGCTGATTTCGCGTTTTCAGTCAAACAGGTAAAAATCTCAAGAATCTCGCCGATTTCCTCGCAGTTTTGTTTGTTTTTATTCACTTTGACTTCATCTCTCTCAGATACCTCTAAAATTATGCCATTTGACAGGTCCGATAGCAGTTTAAACAGATGATTCGCGCCATCGAGCCTCAGAAACTCTCGCTGAAATTCCCAGTTCTCTCGGATAAACACCACAAATAAGAAATAAATGCTTGGGTCGAACGGAGGATTTTGAAAGATCGCAATAAATTTCGGGATTATCTTTTGCTGATACGCGTATAATCTCACTTGCTCAGAGGACTTTAGGACTCTGGTAAGGAATTCTATTGTGTCCAGATCAGGCTTATCCTTGGTTATAAACGCCTGGATTTTTTGTATGATCATTTCTGCACTAACTGGCAATCCTGGGCTTGTACCGAGAGTCCTGGAGGTGGTTGAGGCCGTACCAGTTATCTGTGTTGAAGCTTGAGATTCTTCGGATTTTTTCTGGGCATCTCTTATCGCTTCGATCTCGTCTTTGATCTTCTGAGCGTCTTTATCTCCAGAACTGAGCTTGAAGACCTGCTCGATATCTTGGAGAGACTCCTCGTATAGTCCGAGTTCTTTATATGATTGCGCTCTTCTGAGAAACGCCTATGATGATAACAGTGAAACTGATATAAAATCAGAACATCATGAGAAAAATGCTACCTTGACGCAAATACTGCCACTTTGAACGAAGTTGCCTTCGAAACATTCAGTATACTCGAGAATGCGAGAGCAATCCTGGATCGCTTTTTGATACTCACCAAGCTTCAAGAACGCAAGCGCACGGTTGGTGTAGAGCTCTTTTATCTCACTAGCGTACTCAATTCCCTCTGTATAGCACTTCACAGCGTTTTCATAATCTTTCTTTGCCATAAAATCATTTCCGGCATGCTTTCTTTCAACAGCCTTCACTCTCATATTTTCCTTCTTCATTTTTACTCGGTCAAGACTGTCTTCCAAACTCTTCAAAGTGCTATTTTTGCGAGCAAAATCGATGTAGTCCTCGTCACTGGAATCGCTAAAGAAAGACAATCTCTCATTAGTCACCGATATTTTCCTCCAATCCGGTTTCTGCCACTTATACCACCTATTTCTGCGTTCTTCCTTCATTTTCCTATGTTTGCTGTATTCATTGTATTTCGCCATGAATTTATTCTTCCGGTGCTCAGAACATGACTTGCAGTTAGGTTCATAAACGATATTAGCTTCCAAAATATGCTTGCAGGGAGGTATCTCAGTCTCTTGGGGACTTTGACCTGATTTTTCTGCACTGCTCTTACTTGAATTTTGAGCTCCATTTTCGGAGCGTTGGTCCATGGTGCTCTGGTCCTTATCTGAAATATGCGGTTAAAAAATTATCTGATTCATTTGTGTGTTACTCTCTTTGAAAACTTTGGCCGTTTTAGATTTGAGTATGTCTGCAGTGTTGTTTGAATTGACTGATTTTTGGCTGTTCATTATGAGCTGAGAGGTAGGAAAACTAGTTTTCGTTCTAACTCCTAATAAAATCCTCAAAGTTAAATTTTGAATTTGATATAAGCATTATTTTTTAAATGCGATCGTAGGATTGTCTGTTTCATACTTCCAATTCGCTAGACTGCAAATATTGAGATTCCTTTACCTAGATGTGACGATATGAGATTGCATCTCAAAAGTTTTATTATATATGTAGGGCAGTCGGAATAGGTCAGCCAGTAACTCTTCACATATAGGTTTTTTGGTTTTTTGAAGGTTGAACATTGACTGCAGAAAATCTAAAGAGATGCTTATTTGAAAAAAATATAAATTTGTCTTCAAGTCTGCGTAAGGCAGCCTAATCCTTTTCTTTCAACGATTTGGATGCTTATGTAATAAATGGGCAAAGTTATCGTTAAACAAATTGAGAAACTCAGTTAAAAACGCAACACGGATTTTAGTTTGACCGATATTTTTTGTAGCAGCTGACTTTCTACACATTGTATTATTCTTTTACAAGTATCAGAACAACAGTCAATCATTGCCAGTTACCGTGATTATATTGTTATTGGGTTCAAATGCAATGATATCTATCTATCATCCCACTTCCAAAACCAAGAGCAAAGAAGCCTGGAATAAGGCTGAATTGGATTAAACCCACAAACATATCGTCAACGATGTCAAAATGAAGGGCGAAATTGTCCATTAGAGTGACGCGCTTGCTTGGAACAGAAAGATCGCCTTCTACAAGAACTCGGTGGAGGCTCAAAAACTCATCCAGCTCCTCTCCCATGTAGTCAGATTTCTGAGATCCATTGCAGCGTTTGCATCCTTCATGGCAAGGGAGACAAAACACTCCATCTTTCAAATGGTAGCCTGGCTTGCATTCAGAACAGAGATCGTTATTCATCCCAGTACATTGGGCGCAATTATCTTGGCAAGCAAGGCAAAACGCAGCTAATGAGTACGCTATGATAATCAATCGAAATTTCATTGTGAGGAAATTTCTCCGAAGTTGCTGTGCAATGATGCTATTATAGTCTGCAATTTGGGAATGGTTAAGTAGCGGTTAGTGCAAGCCTGGCCGCGACTTTCTATATCTTTAGAACGTTAATTAAACATTAAAATAAAAGAAAATCCATTCGATCCAGCATATTTAATTACTAGTGTTTGTAAACAATGATCAATGCAGAATCTCTGCATAACCACAATCACTCTGGGAATATTAAACTGATCAAAGTCGTCCATGGAACGTCATAGCTCGGAATGATATCTTCTTGAATAACATGATTTTATATATGATAAGGTAATTTGAATTGAATGGTTTAGCCTTCGTAATAGAAGAAATTGGGAGTGCTCACGGAATAAAATCGAGATGTATGGGAAATGAAATCCAACAATCAATAATAACAATTTCTTGTGCTGATTATCTATGCTAGCGAGAGAGAGAGGCAAGAAAGCAATGCGTCTCATTCCAAATCACCTGTGGACATTTGATATGCTTTTAAATAGACTTTCATTGCTCCGATAAAGAGAGCAAAAAATTCACTCAATTAGCCAAGAGTTTTTTTTTTTCCTATTTATTGGTGGTTATAGAATAAATAGAGAGCAGTTCATCTATGATAGCAATAATAATAATTTCATTTATGGGCGAACACAGATGAAACAAAAATAATAAGTTTCAGATGCATAAAATTCAATTTAATTCAGTCACTTGGACTTATAGTTACTCAGGCTAATCCATGTATTTCAACAAGACACCCTCACCCAACTTAGGAAGATTTCGAAAGATCCAACTTCTTTGCCATACGATTGTTCTCATGATAATCGAGAACTTTCGAAGTAGTGCTATAAGAAAAGATCATATCATTCTCTCCATTCACTATGACCTTATCATATTTGTCACCCGTGTTCATTTTCCTACTGAACTTCACTTTCGACACTCCACCACTCAGTTCGTACCCCAGTCGAGTCACATCGCTTGTTCCGCCGAGTTCAGTATCCAAGGCAGGTTTACCATGCTCCTTTGACCATCTATCTGTGACGGTGATTTCATTGTTATTCGTTTCAAAAGCAATAATATCAGCGTTCGTCATATTCGTTCCGAACCCTAGGCCGAAGAATCCGTTGCTGATGTTAAACTCTATTAACCCGATAAACGTGTCGTTCACAAAGTCAAAATGCAGAGTATAGCCTTTTTTGAGGCTGACTTTTTTACTTGGCAAGGAGAGGTCTCCTTCAAGAAGTACTCGATGAAGACTCAAAAATTCATAAAGCTCCTCTCCCATGCAGTCAGATTTCTGAGGTCCATTGCAGCGTTTGCATCCTTCATGGCAAGGGAGGCAAAACACTCCGTCTTTCAAATAGTAGCCTGGTTTACATTCAGAGCAGAGATCGTTATTCATCCCAGTACATTGAGCACAACTGTCTTGGCAAGCGAAAGTTAACGCAGCTAAGGAGCATAAGGAGACAATGACAAAAACTTTCATTTTTTGAAAATTTCACAATGTGATATACAATAATGTTATTATTATTTCTAATCTTGGAAGATTTAAGAATCCTTAGTCAAATGGAAGGTTATAAAGTTTTTAGATTACTGTCTAACAAGTTAAAACGTATAATTAAACAGTAAATGGCAAGCGAAATTCAGCCAAATTGGCTATCCATGAGAACATGCATAATATCCTCTGAGGAAAAAGGCAATTGTGATGTGATTCTTTGATAAAAGTTTTCTTACTTACATCTACAGAGAATCAGAAGAAGAAGAAACGATCTTTGATATCTTTGTTCTTCCGGAGTGGACACAAGGCAATTCACATTGCATCGGTCGTCATTGAACAGATCGCTAGATTGTCATCGTGCTTAGTTGTTCTTATGGAAAATCAGTAATAAAAGTAACTCGTTATTACTTAAACTTTTGCGCAGTATACTGAATCCAAAGAAATTCTGTCTATCCTCATTTCTAATTCGAACTGGTAATGCATATTTCGAATTGTTTTCTTACTGATTTTCACTCAACGAAATTTAAAGATTCTCAGTAAACCTAATTGCAAGTCTCTCGAGAGAACAACACAATGATAAAAGGGGAAAAAAATAAGGTAACATTATATATAATGCTGAATTGACACAGTGTGAAGTTATATGTTTCTCTTGTTCTTTACTCACCATAATTTTGTGTGCTACTCCTAAAATTTTAACAAGGGCTATTTGTTCCTCCCTCATTTATGAGATTCGTGTCAGGCTGAAACATTTGATGGACAATTACTCATCATCACATTTGCGATGTTAAAAATTCGAATGATACTGTCTAATTTACTTTTTTTCTTGATAAAAAACATTTCGCGCTTACTTCGAATATTGAGAAAGGGCTGGCTCAGCTGAAATGAAAAGGCAAAATAATACATTGGCAACTCAAGAGAATTACAAAACAGAAACCTTTTTCTATCGATGATTTGTTGTCTTAGGATTGTTCAATTTTTCAAGCTTATCATTCCTCAACTGCAAGCCAGAAGGCTATCAGTTTCGTTTCAGAGAATTTGGGCATCAAGACTCTCTAAATTAATATTAAAAGAAAATGCCCAATTCCCAGATTGTATTCAAATACTTTTACTTTGGGCAAACTGAGGTTGGTTTATAGGTGACCCTCCTCGGCTTCTTCTCCTATCTATGTCAGCATACTTTTAGATTTCTTTATCCGACGGGTGATTCTTTTACCTTCAATTAAATTATAACAAAAGCCTACATCCCTCAGGTTGATTTCCTGAGAAGATCTTAAATGCTGCATTGGGGTCAATCTAGCTCAGATTTCAAAGTGATAAACACACTACTGTTTCCTACTTACAAAATATATTTCCATTCAATTCTTGTTTTTAGACCTTGCTAGTTGCACTGTTGTATTTGTTATCAACTTTGCAGAAAATTTAAATAAAACGAGGGAAATTTCCAATAACAATTTTATTTCAATCAAAGTTACTAATGACCACTGTGTTCGACGACATCGCAAGAGATCTCACCCAGAAAAACTCTCTGTGTTTACTTTCTAAAGGCACCAGTAAGCACATCAAACTCACCACAAACTTATTTTCGCTTAGAAACCTTTCCTATCCTGGCTAAGATCCTTGATGTGTTTTCATTCGATCCGATCAGTTCCTTAATACTTCTGCTGAACTTTGACTCAAAAGAAATTGAACTTATCAACCAAGAGCTTCTGGTTCTGAGAAAAGATAAGCTTCAAATATACGAGATTTCCAATGAAACTTCAGTCAAAAGAAGCTCACTTTACCTAAAAGGTAATAGTCCAACTAGATTTAGTCTAACTCTTATGCAAATAGGTGGAATCATCGCAGTCTCAAATGTCATTCTGGTGTTGGATCTACTACAGAAGGCGATTTCTCCCTCAATCGTCACTAAGCTTGTGATAAATAAAGCTGACCGCATCAATGGGTTCCTCGACAAGGAAGCTTGGATCACCACTATTATCAAAAGAGAGAATAAGGTGCGCACTGATCTAAACAAACAATTTAATAAGCCTATTCGGCATAGAACTTACATGTTATCGGCATTTCAGATAACTCAGAGGTCCTCCATTCAACGCAGTCTTTAAAGATCACAATGAACGCTATTTACTCCGAATCCTGTACTTTTTGGCCGCTGTAAGAAAAAGATCCCTTAAACTATCTAATTGTCCCTCCAAAGCTTCCGAGCTGAACTGATAGCCGAAATAAACAAAAATACCTACGATTCCTTCGAGTACCAGGTGAAAATCTCAAAGAGCATGCTGAAGATCCAGACGATAATTATGAACATAATACGTATCTGCGCTGGTGAATTTAATCGAGTTTATAAGGACAGAGTACTCTTTTTTTTTCATTGATCGAATAGATGTAAACACCTTGGTATAGAATCTAGGGGACTTTCTGCTCACTGAGGATGAAATTCTTAACAGCAGTATCGGAACGCTGAATTTAAAGATTACAAAGCTTTCGAAAAAATTCAATATCAGAGGGAACACGCACTTGAAAGACGTGTTTAGCTTTCGTTACCTTCTCTTTGAATTAGTCTCGTTGGATTCAATTGGATTTTATTTTAAAGTCATCCAAGCGAAGGAATCCGCACCGCTAGATTCAGTCTGGTACGTCTGCGATAAAAAAACCTTGGAGCAGCTTGATGAGCTTATAGCAGTCTCAAAAAGCAGAGTTTATAAGATCGAGAAGACGCTAAAACTCAGTTCCATGAAAACAGAGGCGGGTGAATCTGAAAAGCAAGAAGAGCTTATAGATACCAGTCCTGATGGGCAATCTATGTCTAACAGCAACCAAATCGAAAGCCCTAAAAAGACAGCGGTGAAGATAGATGGCGTTGATTACCAAGTTGAGTTAGGACTAGAGCTGAATCCTAAGTTTAAAGCGTTAGAGGAAGTACTGAACAAGATTAAAGAAAAGCACCAGGCTCTTAAAAAAGCGAAAAAGCATCTACTTGATGATTCACAGAACCCAGCAGAGCCGCTTCAAAAAATTTGGATTTTCACATCATCAGAGGCAAGGGCGAGGGAATTACAGGTTCTTATCAACAGTTTCATGGTACGTAAAGACAATCACATGCTTCGTATGCATTGGAAACTTAAAAACCTCCTAAAGTACCAAAAAATGAGGCAGAGTGAGCAAAAAGAGAATCAAAACGACTCTGGCGGCAAGGACAAGAAAAAGAACACGGTAATGGAAGAATACAATCGCAGAAAGCGCCATGAACGAATCATCACCGATTTAATCTTGGAAGAACTTAAAGACATATTCGACGAGAACGAGAGCGATATCATCAAGAGCCTATTTCAAGGCCAGGGAGGTGATATGAGCGGAGAGTCTCCAAAGGACCATCCCGATTCTCCAAGCCAATTGGAAAAATCAAACACGATAGAGGAAGAAGAAGAGAAATCCACCAAAAAGAATTTCATTAATTTAGTGAATTCCATGTGCGATGGGGATTCCCAAATTCCTCTTCCCACGGGAATAAAGAAGAAGACGTTCAAAACAAACAAGTACATCAACAGAGATATCCTACGGCTTGATATTCTGGAAGAGTACGATGAGTTTGGGAACTTTTTATTCAAGGCGAAAGACGTTATTCCTGGCTTCGAAATAGTTGTTAACTCATTGAATCGCTCCATTGACCGACAGGAGTTTTTAAAGAAACGCAAGCCGCAAATTGTTATTTTCTATGACACAAGCGTTGGACTTCTGCGGGAAATCATGATGAATGAAACGTATCTCAGGTTGTCTGGCCAGGAGCCTGTGGTCAAAGAAATGCATATTCTCCTCATGCAGAACTCCATCGAAAGCGCAGTGTATCTGAACCAGATAAAAAAAGAGCATGAGAGCTTCGTTGCGTTGTTTAAGGAGAGATCTGGCATCGTACTGAACTACGCCAACCCGGAAGTCCGAATAAAACAGTTCTCTTACCCTCAGCAGTCGAGCACAAGAAAAGGATTGGGACTCGAGCAGCGAATAAAAGACTTCCGGCCGATTGTCATTGTGGATAAGAGAGAATTCAATTCGTTGTTGCCGTCGCGGCTGTATCACGATGGATATTGGGTGATCCCTATTCTGCTTGAGAAAGGCGATTATATCATCACGAACGAGATCTGCATTGAAAGGAAAAGCGTAGAAACCGGCGATCTTCTGAACTCATTGCGATCTGGGCGTCTCGAGAGCCAGATCAAGGCGATGTGTGCAAGTTTTCTGGTGCCGATTCTGCTGATTGAGTTTTCTGATACGATTGATTTTAATCTTGAAACAGCTGAGGTGAGCAAGATCGATAAGTTAAACGCGTCTTGGTATTCAGAAATCGAGGGAGATAAGAAATCGAACGTGAAGATGATGCTGTCTCTTCTGTGTTTAAAGTTTCCGAAGCTGCGGATTATCTGGTCGAAATCCGTCGAGTTTTCGTCGAAGGTCTTTGCATCGCTCAAAAATGGGAAGATGGAGCCAGATCCTAAGCTGTTCCTGAAGTATCAGGAAGAGAATGAGAAGAATGACCAAAATTGGAGTGTAAGTCAGATTATGAGTGCGATAGGAGATGGGTCTGCTGAGATGGAGTAGGCAGTGTTAGTACAAGAGAGCCAATCTTATTTTTCGTGGATATTGTTAAGGTCTTGTAAAGAATATCATATATGTTTTATCGAAGGATGATGAGTTATATACACATCAAGGCGGTGCAACATGTTGGTTATGGTTTCCCATTCGTTGAAGTTATGCGCAATAATTGGTGAGTTACTATAAGCAGAAGTTTACTGGATTTAACATGTGATTTTGTTTCTCAACCACAAAATTTTTTTCTGAAGAATTAGGGAAACAATTTAACCCTTAGATTTTCCACGTAGAGACTAACTGAAAAATGCCTACTTCAATTATTATGTACACTAGTAGACACTCTCTATGATAAATTTACCTGGAAGAGTGTAATAGTCTCAGAACCATGCCAGCAATGTTATTATTATTTTCTGTAGTGGTTTTGGAATTTTCAAAAGCTGTCTGTCGACAAATCATTTTCTGTTTTCATATTGCACTTCCTTAAATTCACACTCGGATTCAGTCTAAATTAGCACTATCTCAACGCATGCGTATATATATATCCCAATGGGATATGTCTCATCATCAATCGAAAAGCATACATACTATTCCAGCATTATTAATTGAATCTGCTCAATTTCTCGATCTCTCTGGACCAATTAATAGCATTCCTATTGTCGCTTTCAATCTACCAAAAATCCAACTAGCTAATATTTTGAAGTCAAACTACAAACCAGTCTGGTATCACTTTAATTAAGTATCTCAATTCCAATTAAAACGGAATTAACAGCCAAAAATTCAAAATTTTTTTATTTATCTCAAAATCAACGAAATCTGATCCTATGAATATCTCCTCCAGAGAAGCAACGAAAGCTTGGTTCATCCAATTTACCGCTCTTCTCGAGGCCAACAACGACCTATCATTAAAGGAATACCTCGAAGAAACCTCCAATCAATTGTTTGACCACCGCTATCTAATAATTAATCAAGATTTCGCATCAATATGTGACGACCTTCTGAAATACGCTGAGCTTGCCGCTCAAGAGAAATCAGCTTCTCAATTACAACAAACCCAATGCCAGCCAAGCTCTTCTTTTCCTTTCGACGTGCTATTCCTGACTCTAGCCACCCCAGGAAATATATCCCGCGATAAAAATCTGTCCGTTGACATACGTGACCAAATCGTGATCAAGCTCCTGAGCTTATTCGATCGCCACATCGAGCTCTTTGATGGCTTGCGCCGTTCGCAAAACACATTTGACTTTCTGAATTTCCAATCAGAAGTTCTCACTACAATAAAAGCTACAAACAGCAAAGAACTTGCGACGTTGGGCAACAAACTCACCAAGAAGCTGCTCATTCACTTCCAGGACCTAAACGATTCGTTCCTGGAGCTCTTAAAACAGAGCGCGCTGTATCAAGACTCAACTCCTCTGAAACGCGAGACTTTGATCGATCTTTTCTTCTTCATTTTCGAGTCGATTTTCGAAAGTCACATCGTGTCAAAAACTCAAACTTTCACGTCGAAAAAAACGATTGAGATCTCAGACTTATCAAAGAGCTATCAACAATGCTGCACCTATCAAGAGAATATTATAGTCTCTATCTTTGACTCATGCTTAGAGTTTAAGAATAACACCGCGAGAGACTTTCTTCGTTTGTTTTTCGACCAAATGATTAAAAATTGGGCGAGCTTGAAGTTCCCTGTGTTGAAACACGGAATCAGCTTCCTCATCACGAAGATCGTCAATTCGATACTCCAAAACACGGTGAATCCCAAAATCAAAGAATATTTCGTCAGTTTGCTTGAGCTCTTTGTCAAGAGGATCGCAAGTGAAGCCTCTAAGCTGTCGAACAAAACCTGGATCAAGGAGCAGTACAAGAAAAAATCTCTTTTGGAAATCCTCTGCGCCATGCTTTTTGACGATGGTGCTTTGTTTTCAAATTACGAAATCCGAAAAACGACTCATGAATTCTTTAGTCAGCTGCTAGTCCTCTCAGGACTACATAATGTAAGCAAAAGCGGCATACTAGAGCTGTTCGCTTCGGGGTCGGAGATCAAGGACCAGAAGTTGACTGTAGGTGAAAGAACCTTCGTAGAGCAACTTCTTAGTCGAACGGTGTTCGGCCAATACTTCGGGCAAAACTTTGATCTCGCAACTGCCTTTGAGACCGGCAATGCTCCTCAGAACTTCGCTACTCAGGAATTCCTTTCGTACTACCTCGTGAACGAGACTGCAAAAGAATACGAGTCGATTATTATGGTAATTCTGCATTTAAGCAACGATACCAGCAGCAGTGTGAGGTCAAGGAGCATTGACTTCTTCCGTAACATCATAAAAATAGACGATACCGTCCTTAAAAAATACCCAGCGGCGAAAAAATTGATAGAGACGAGAGTGCTGGATAGCGCTGTGAACGTAAGGACATCCTGTATTGAAGCCTTGCAGCTTATCGTCGAGAAGAGCTTAGCGCTCGATGACGATCATTTCGACCAGCTCTTGAATCGTATTGATGACACAAGCGTCACTATTCGAAAAGCGATTGCCCTTTTCCTCACTAAACTTTCTATTAAATACAAGCCGGTTCTTCTGGGCAACGAGCGAGTTCTTCAAGCTATCTTGCAGAGGTTGGGTCCAAAAATTCACGATGTTGAAGAGGTCTCAAAGCTAGTTTCAGTCTTCTACGCCTGTATCTTTTTCGAGAGTTTTGTGCCTACAAGTTCGTCAGTATCGAAACTACTACCCTCAACGCTGATTCAGGCAACAAAGTCACCGAAGAAGCTTGGAGCACCTCAATTCGAGCTCCTTAACTTTGTTATCGAATGTCATGGTTCTGAGTGGTTTTCGAATCTGCTGAGCAAAATCCAAAATGTTGGGAAGCTTTCAAGTCAAGAGATACGCTCATTAATCTCGCATACTCTCAAAGAGGAATCCGATAGTTCAGACACGCTTTCTGCGCAGCTTTCCTTGCTAAATGCCGTGTCGAAAACCTTCGGCTCTGAGGTGGCCAAATATTTTTCGCTGATCCTATCCAAACTGCAAGTGCTACTCGAAAAGGGTCAGTTCGAGGAAAGTCCAAGGAACTTGCGTCTGATGATTGAAGTTATTTATAATTCAATGCTTGATGGAACTGTCGAGATCGATTCTCTTATGCGGGAGAAATGCGCGAAGCTCTCGATTTCACTGATACGTGTCGTGTTTTCCGAGGAGCATCTCGTCCTTCAGCAGGCGATAAAAACCCTCTGTCTCATTGCTAAGAAGGCAACAAATGACTACTCACAGCTGAGAGACTTGTTCTTGAGATGCTACACACTGATCGAAAAGCATTTCTATATGAAAGGCGAGGTCTGTGAAACCCACGTCATCCGCGCGTGCTACATCGTTGCAAACTTCCTGAGACATATGACAATCGAGGACATGGTGGGGAACTTGCTGCAAAGTGAAGGAGAACAATTCACTGAGGATGAACTGATCCTTGAAATATACAGTAGATTCTTACAGCTCTTAGAAAGCGAGAAGGGCTCCGCCCTTCAAAGAACCGCCATTGAATGTGTGACTTACCTCTGGGAAAAGATCCCGGTTCTCGCTTTCGATGGCGTTTCTCTCATGAATAAATACTTTATCAACACAGGCGAAGAGAACGAGCTTCAGATACTTAAAATATTCCATAACTTCCTCGTAGAGCATAAAAGCCGAAGGCAGCAGAACCAAAAGCTCTCGGCCAAAAATTTCCAGGAAAAACTAACGAAAAGGAGGAGTTCTGCTAAACTGGAGGGAGATAATGCCAAGGCCCAAAAGCTAGATGAGAAGAGGATTATAGACCACACAGCAATTTTAGACGTAATCGCTCGGATATTGGAGAGATTCCAAAGGCATGTCCTGAAAGGGCAGTACGAGACGAGAAAGACCTTTGCTACAATTTCATTGATGATGGCTGAGGAGGGACATGGGAATTTCTATAGCATTTGCCCTAAATTGGTCGCCATGCTCTCAGATTTCGAAGAGATTAGGAATATCGCGCTGGAGGCATTGAATATCATGTTGAAGCGGAACGAGTTACCTGTCCTACTTGAACTCGAAAGAGGGCTGGTTGAAAGCCACCGATTCCAGTCCGAGCTATACGGAGAAACCTTCGCTTTGTATGAGATCGCGTCAGGGACCGGTGTGCCGGTCTTTGATGAATTCCAGAAAAGTTTGATGTCTAAAGGCAGCTGTAGCTGTAATAAAGGAGTTATCGGAGCGGCCGCTAACCTCATCGTGGCGAGGAAGGACGATCACCAGCTTATCCAATTCCTTTGCGAGAATGTCCTATCGCTGAGTGAGGTGGAAAGGCCAGAGATGTATCGCTTTTTCATCACTCTTTACAACTCTTCAGCTGTCGAATTCTATCGGGTTATAAAATCCTGCAAGCAGTTCCTGAAAAACAAGAACAACGAATCGATGCTACAAGAAGAGGGCTCTGAAAACAGCAACAAATCTCTAGAGGTGCGGGAATTTGTGAGAGAGAATAGTGACACGTTATTCGCTCTGTTGGTGAAATTGGCTTATCTCAATATTGGACTTGCCTCTTTCCCTCTGACCTCACATCAAGGAGCAAAATTCACTCTTGAAAACGGCGTTGAATACGTAATTAGGAAACTTGAGCAGGAGGTGTGTCAGACTTACTCGTCAGAGAGAGTCAAGCCCAAGATATCTGAATCGATCCTTCAAGCCGTGAAAAGGAATATAAATTCGTTAAGGGAGTTACAAAGCTACCAAGATGACAACTCACAGCTGAGAACTCTCTATAAAACTCTTAAATTGTTGAAGGAAGGGCATATATCGCTGCTGGGTTGGTTCGAGTTGGAAGAGTTGGCTTTAGTGCCCAATTCGTTGAAAATTTTGAGAACTGAAAAGAAAAAACCAAAGAACCAACAGAAGAAAGTCCCAGGCTCGCACAAGGTCCGAAAACTGAAGAGATTTGAAGATTATGAAGATGAGTGGTCAAAAACAGCCGGGCCGAAACCAAGAAGAGGTCAGACGGAGAGTGATGAGTCTTTCCAAGGCAGCGAGAATTCTAATTCAGGCCACTTTGTCAGAGAGCGCCTTCGCAAACGTAAGGTAATTGACTATGCACTCCCAGAATAATTGTGATCTTTTGTCAAATTTATTATGTATTTGTTGATATGAGGGGCTTGCCTCTGAAGAATATCATCATGTATTACTGAATTTATTAGATTAATACAAGTATTATTATTATGAAATTGTTTGTCTCCACAAGCCATGATCTAAAAATTTACAGATGTACTTACAGTGAAAAGATCTAAAAAACTGGATTTGCAATGAAGGTATATTTAATTTTGGTTCTCTTTTGATTAGAGAGTGATGAGCCAGGGCCCACATTAATTATCTATCCAAGGTTATCTATTTGAAAAATCGGAAAGTTTAAGTAACACACTTAAAGTGTATTATTGTGTCTAGATTCAACAACTAATTTGCAACCAATTACCATACACATATAATTCAAAGTAATATTTACAGCTATCCAAACCATCGAATATAGATTATAGAAATACGGAAATTCATGAAGTGTTTGAAAACTTCAGAACACTAGCCTCAAAATGTCTTTCCCACGTCTCTTTTTACGTGAAAAGCTCTGCTTCTTTTTCTTTTTGCTCATACAGAATTTTGACAGCTCTTATCAGAGTACTACTGTCAATGTGATCATCGTTTGAAAAGGTTGAGTTTCTATATTTATCAAGTATTTTCCACGAAATCTGATATTTCAAGAACGTATTCAGGAATATCCCGACCAAGCCTCCAAAGAGAAGAGTAACCACTAATATTAGCCACGCAAACAAGCACCTCAGACGTCTGACATGCGTAATTTGTGCTTCGTCTTGTTCGACTATTCTGTCATCTAAGAAAACTGTGCCTGCGATCCTCCACATAATCAATAGAACTCCTATAAGAATGAAAAACAGGGCATAGAACACCAGCATCCAGGTCTTGTCTTCGGGTGTATCACGCCATAATTTAATGCTCTTATCGATCCTTAAAACCATGGTGTATTCTGAAAGACATATTTCACAGTTGTTGCTATTTTGCACCTGGAGACTCCGGTAAATGATTGATTTTTTGAGACAGCGCTCGTGAACGTAACCAATAGACCCGGTACATTTGCATGGTTGAATTAGTTCGGAATCAGAAAAAGACAGGTTGCCTTCGAAGCAAATTCGGCAAGAGAGGCTATCAAGGTTGATGGGCACGCTGATCATTGAATTTTTTGGTATTTTTTTATGTCATTCAGTTGACTGTATAAGAATGATAGACGCTTAATAAATTTTCGGCAAACGATTTTAAGTAAAACGCCTTTAAAAGTTTTAAACCCAAGGAACATACCACGAATCAGAGATAAATTAATTAGCTAGTAAAGGGAGAATCGCCAGTCTTATTTAGGCCAAAGAACATGATAGCAGTGGCCTTGGCCCGCTGAATTATCTGTTGGAACCTATCAGATGATATGTTAGGATTGACGAATTAGGAAAGCATAATCTTAAATATAGCCTACGAAAGAGTAAAATTAATCTTACTGATTGAATAACTGATCTCCAAGTGATCGTAAATCTCAGTAAAGATAAGTGATTGTTTCTCTCTTGAAATACTTCATTGTTTTGTGGAATTCTTTTGAATAGAGAAAATGAATTACTTTGAAACGGACAAATTAAGATGTATTTTGGCTTAAAACGTTGCTTCGGATTGTGAAAATCGTGTTCTCTTAAGTGAGAATTTAGCAATTGACGTTGTATGAATGCGTTTGGAGTTTGAATGGGAATTAAGTAAAATATTTGATAAATTTAAGTCAGCTTTTTACAGATTTTAAGGAGCCTTTTGAGAGTAAAACCATATGAAAAATTTTACAGATAAGTGTCTGAATTTTCTTTTAAAACGACCGTTATCTACGTGAATATGTATAATAACATCTGCACTCATAATCAACGTATATATTATTACTATTAGTCAGGCCATTGGCGGAAATCCGCTTTGTTGTTGAGATTTAATTGGCTCCAGAGAGAGAAAGAGCCTAGGAAAAAGTATTCCTAGTGAGGTTTCTTCAATTGATTACTGGAAAATCAGGTTGGTCAAATTTCAAATTGACTGAATTATTGAGGTCTGTTACTGAAGCAACTTGACGTAGCTATGAGGAAATTACTAAAACTAGCATTCTTCGAAACTGACGAAGTAGGGGGAAGCTGATTGGTGGAAAGAATTGCCCATAAGGGGAATTCGTTTTAAAGTTACGGCCGTTACGGGAATATCTCTTTTGTCTCTTACCAGAGCAAAGAGTAAGTTTAAGATCGTAAAATACTTTCAACAGAGAAAAATCGTCTAGAGATTATTGATTGAATTAGATAGAGATAGAATCAAAATGGTCTTGTCAGCTTCCAAAATTGGTTCGTCACTACTTGCCAGTAGCAACCGCATTTTAAAACTTTTTCTCTCTTTTTTTTGGGTAACGAAATATTTTGTTATCTCTCTCTCTTCATCAAAGAGTGCCCTACAAAAGGATTGAATGACTTAAAATATCAATCCGATGAAAATTGTCGCATCTGTTGAAAGTTAAAAATTGATTCTTTTTAATCTATCCATATCTGTCAATTTGCTGTGCTTTCTTATCTTCAAACACTCAATTTATTTAAGTTCCTGTAGCACGTAACATTAATAATACAAGCGACTTATTCCTCCTTCGATAAAAAAACAGCAATTGCAGTTTCTTAGGCAGCAAAGATGAAATCAAAATCTCTTGACATTATTAATTATTTTGATAAAACTACTGGAATATGTTCTGCCTGCTTTTTTATTCAGATTACTTCTTTTGGATAGATCGCTTTAGGTGGATCAAGCACATTGCTCTAACAAATCAAATGATCATCCACAATGGTTGTTTCATATTTCGGTACCTGAATTAACCACAGATTATTCCTAAATTTTATTATATAAACCATAAACCTATGGATGCAACCGGAGACAATCTTTCAGTACATAGCCAAAGTCATGCAAAACATACAGAAAATCCCAACTCTGATGACGCTCGAAACTCCTCTTATCTATCACAAGAGCGAGTTCCAACGAAGGAAAGTCAATTCCGGCGAAAGAGCTTAAAAATCGCAGATGAGTCCAAATCTGAAGCACAGTACCTTAAACGCACTGCATTTCTTAAGGTGGAAGATCTGCATGACAAGCTTAACAACGAAATGGCTGAACTGGACGCAAGATATGGACATATCATGAGTCGCCGCGCAGACAATTTCGCTGAAGCATATAATCGATTCATGGCCAAGACTCAACACGAACTGAAAGAAATGAAGCGGAGATTTGAATTAGAAGACCTAAAGAGGCAGAAGAGCAGTCATGTTGTCGAATTGCAAAATAAATTGAAGCTTTTCAGAGACGAGTCTCTCAAGCTGGCTGAAGAAAACTATCATATTATTAAAGAAAACAATGCATTGAAATCCCAAATCATGAAACTTAACCATGAAAACCAGTTTCTTACGCAGTATATAAAAGTTACAGCTCAAAAAGCCAACAAGAAACCGAAACCTAAACCTACTAATGAGAGCTTCGAAACGCCTTATCCAGGAACTCGGAATAAATCCTATAGCGAAGTGAAACAAACTCCAAATAAATCTTTTTCTCACGATAGAAGCTTGACAAGGAACACTACACCTAGCAAGATTTTCAAGCACGAGAGCTCGCAGTCAAAAGATGATATTTTTTGGCTATCGAAAGCAGATCTTGATAATCAACCTCCCGTAGAGCGGTTTGAGAAACTGATTAGCGATATTTCGCAATTAAAAAGTTGCGAGGTAATCATTGACAAGATCGAGAAGACTGGACGTGCGATAGTACATGAATTAGATAGCAAATTGAACCGAATGAGGAAGGAGCTCGAAAAAGAGATCAAGCAAAAAAACGCTCTGCTTCGGAATAAGGCCACAGATCCGCTGGGAGAATTAGAGGTTCTATTCATTGAATGCGTGGACCAGGTGAGAAAGGATATATATAAACGAAAGGTGCTGATGCAGCAACAGCAGTTAAATAATTTAAGAAACAAGGACCCTCTCCAGCCAGTAACCATCGAGGCACCAGCTCAAAACGGCACAAGAAATATCACGTTTGAGGAGTTTCTCATGAAAGATAAGCAGAAGCTAATTGAAATGTTTCTCACGAATAGGGACGTGTTGCATTATATCTACGAGGGGATTTTTTCGAGGTTCTTGAAGAGGAAAGTTTCTAAAGATCCTTCCTTCTTGAGCAATTCACATAGAAACATGCAGCCAACAGAGAGAGACATCAGCAATTTGAATTTAGATACCAGCAAGCTGTTGCTCATGATCGAGGAAGATATGCCCGATGATGAAGTTCGTATTACTGAAGGAAGAGACCTGTTTGCGATGCCGCCTAAAATCAATGCAGAACTGAAAAATGTAAGGTCAAAAAACAACAGTTTCATTGAAAGTAGTAGAGTTGCTGAGAAAAACGAAAGTGTTGTTGGGGAGTTTCATTCACATTTAACGTCAATAGAGATCGATGGCGAGAATTATGCTGGTGGAACTGGGAGAAAAAGAAAGCTGCCTAAGTTGGGAAAAATTGAGCAGCCGAAAATCAAAAATTATCCCAACTCGAGGAACAGAGGTGCGGCTATGAATGGTTTGGGTTTTGTGATGCATAACAAATAATAATGGGAAATGTGAATGATTAGTTAAATAGTAGTATTGAAATACTTTCATTCTTTTTTATGAAATTTTGGGTTATTACTTGCTGTTTTATTGCTATAAAAAGCAATTGGAAAAATAATTGCTATTATTCCTGGGATGTCCGAAGCAATCTCTAGGAAATTATGTTAGTCTTATGATTGATTGGACTCACTATCAAGGAGGAAAAGCCTTAAAGAATCCATGTTATCGGATATTTAATTAAAGAGCGTTATCAAGACAAAATATGAGGGGAAAAAATCATGGCATAAGCTTACAAATAATTGAAATAGAAAGTGTTAAATAAGGCCAAACTGAGAAAGTATGATTAATTTATGAAGCATTCATAACAATGGCATGACTCCTGAGGTTGTTTCCTTGTCATCATTCAAATTTATCGTGCCATGCATCTTTGCCTGCCCTTCGTTTGGCGCTGCTGCCTCTCTTTGGAAATAGATCTCTCTGACGCTCTAGTAGATAAAATTCCCGCTAGGTAAGGAACAATGGGAAAGAAAGAAACAAAGACATTGAGAGGAGAATCAGTTAGTGAATTGATTTCATGATTTTTCATACAATACATGCTTAAGCATCATATTCTCCCTCTCTGGTTGAAAATAGAACATTGTTTACCTTAGAAGAGACTCTATCAACATCATCATCATTCGTTTGCGTTTGGCAACTCCATTCAATCGAAAATTGTTTCCTAAAGATTTTTTCCTTTTGAGATTTTAATTATTATCTACAATTGTTCCACGCTTTGTTTTATAAGTTAATCATTCTAAAGAAGACTTTCATTTTTGGATTTTTTTTTTTTCTTTCTTTCAGAGTTTCATTGTCAACTCTAAATATCTAAGACGCTGACATCGTGAGAAAGGAGTAGGAGTCATTGTATATTCTCATATTGATAAGGAACATTTGACTCAGAGAATTTTCAAATACTACAGAATGCTACCTTCCAAATACAAATGCAAAATGATAACCAAATCATAGGTATGAGAGATAGATAGCCTTTTCGACTATCAAACTTGAGATACTTGAATCAAAATTTTGAAAGGAAGCAATTCCGCTGTCTAATAATTAAGTTATGTGAAAATTCTGGAAAATTTCCTTCACCTCATCACTTGATGAGCAGTGCTGAGATCAACAAATTTGCCTTGGTACATTGTGTGAAATGGCCAACAACTACATAACCTTCCATTAATGAGGAATTAACCCTATTTTTTTGCTTGAAATAAATATTTCCAGTGTGTGTTGTTCGTTGTTATGTTTGAACTGTTTCAATTATGAAGCCGCTGTAAAATAATGGCGTGCATGAGCCATATCTCAAGTGATGGTTGACTGTGCACAGAAATGAAATGGTTAGATGATCAATGAGTCTCTAAGCACACTTCTCAGAAATTAGCTTCTGTCCCAAATAAATGATTGTGAGAATTATGAGCACATCTTTAAGATAATCATCTGCTGGATCGATTGAATTCTCGTTTGCATGAATATACTCCTTAACACAACGATTCTATATATCTATATATGTGGATTGGATATGAAAACATTCTTCGTTTTTTAAAGTAATACTTGTAATTTTGCTATATTAATTTAAGAAGTATATTGTGTTGCGATACACGCAAACAAATCCTTTAATTACTTCCATTCTGTCACCTTGTCCATGTGGTATGCATATTAGCTTAAAAAGTGCTTTTTCCCATTCGAAAAAATACCTATTTTTCATTTTCATGCCCTCGGGAAGTTTAATCACGCTGACCACTTGCCCTGTTTGTATATCTATGCCATTGACCTCATCACAGAAAAACTCAAGCACATGTGCTTGGCCTTTCTTTATCTCCAAAAGACAAGAAGCGACGTCATTTTGAATAGGAACCATCAATTTAGGTACAATTTCGCTCCTTTCCAGAGCTACATCAAACATCCCTAGCTCGAAATTTAAGGGATCGTCCTCCTTTTCTTGAGTAGTCATTCCTTTCATCTCATTCAGCACGATCAAGACGCTAGTATCAGCATAATATCCCAGGATCCGTTTGAACGGCGCGTTATTTTGATAATTTGCCATTCTGATTCCATTTTCTCCATTGTATACTGAGAGACTCCCTAACTCATGTAATGCAATGAAAATCATTTTTTTGGAGTTAATAACAAGTAAACTGAAAGTCTCTTTAAACGGTGCAAAGGAGATCGCTCTGACCAATTCCAGTTCTTTTATTGTTAAGAGATGAAATTCAGAATTTCCGCTATGACACGCTATCAAACAATATTGCTCTTCAAAGAATCCAAGAGGTATATTATATTTATCGTGGTACTGGTAATTATAGTCGTTTCTAAACCCAGGAAAGCTATACCTTTTTATCTCCTCACTGAATCCGCTTTTTTGCCTGATTCCGAAAAGTGTTTTAGAAATTGAACTGTAAAACAGCGAGGGGACTGGGAGTACTATTTTTTTGAGGATCTTGAATGTTTTTGTATTGAAAAGGAGGCATTCATTCTGTTTCGTATGGAAGTTAGTGTAAAAAAGGATAATGACTCTGAGATTCGGGTCCACGTGTAAATTCTGACAAGCTGCCATGAAAGATGGGTGCAGCCTGATACTTTTCAAAGATTTGGTGGGTTGTGGAAAATTGAGCGGAAGCATAGATTATAGATGTGCGAAGGAGATCAAATCTTGATGGATTGATCTCTCTTATTATTAATTCTGCTCTGAAATTTGAGATATTTTTTGAGATGCATGTTCGTTAGTAGATATCGTTGAGATCAAATAGCTATTTTAAGCCGTTTTGAGGTAGAATTGAATATCATTAAGCAGTGCAGGAAACCATAAAATAATTCAGACCAGTACGGACCACCTTAAGATTTAAAGTATCACCCTTAGGACATAGAGCTTAGAAAGAAGTAACAGCTGATGTTTGATAGTGTACAATGCTAAGGATGCAATGTCACAGATACTCATCCCAAAAAAAAAAACTTAATTTTTATTTCATGGAGCAAAATTGCTGATTTCTATGTATTGAACTTTCAAGGAAGGCTTTTACTTCCAAAACACAATGGAGAAGATAGTGGTTTGAGATTAAAGATAGAGACCCCATATATTTGATATTTAGAGAACATAAGATCAAACTATTACGATCAGTGGCGCAGATAGAATCGTTCGCTCTGTTTTAGAGGTAAATCCGAATTCTATATCCTTTGTTTCAATGCAGGAAGTTCCTTGGTTCGTAATTGCGATCATAGAGGGCATAGGATTAGGTGTTGCCTTGAGGGAAAGGTATTATGATCAAATCAAGACACGAAATCTTCAGCTCCCAAAAAACTTAAGCTGGCTTGCCCTAACCACCAAACTCTTAATATACACAATTTTTAGAAAGATGCGAGTTTAAAACAAGCTTTTGGTGACAGATAAGTAATTTTTTGGAGGTTTATTTTGTTGCTTTTGCTCTCTTCAAAATATTTAATATTGATTCTAAAATGACGCAGGAATTAACTGAAAATACCCACACACAATCCTTGAGAGAAAACAATTATTATTTCTAATAAGACTCATATCTTACTGGTGTTATCACAATCCTTAGTTTTTCCTTGTTGAGATGGATGAAAACAACTTCAGTCTCAAATACAGACGAGCAATTTGAATTTTTAAATGCTGGGACTCACAACACTTTCTCTCTCTCTCATAATAATAGCGGATCTGAAATATATTGCGTTGTTTTATCTCAGAGCAACATTCCAAGTAAAATGACAGTTTATTCACTTCGGTATCTAAGAAATAAATGCTTTGAAAGTCAGTTTTCTATTTTGAGTAGCTCTTCAATCGAGTTCTAAAAAGAAACTTCAAACCATCAGTAATCCATAAAAAAAGAATAGTTAATGTTCGTGATTGCTTTCAACTCTTGAAGCTAGAAGTTTTATATGAATCAAATGAATGATCTTTGGTTCCGCATTAATTCGAAGAAATGGAGATTAGAAATTCTTACACACTAATTAGTAGGGTTCATGGTCTCTTAAATTGTTTTAATCTGTCGGTTGCTTTCGATGTTGAGCGTAATAACAGTGATTAATGCGGGCAAATTGTAGGTAGCGATGCGAATTTTCGGTGTTCATTACGCTAAAAAATAAAAATTCGTCTTGTTCTCTTCTTTTCCAAGAGATTCAACGGTCTTATAACAGTAAACCCTACAGAATCAATTCTTCAACTAAAGAATATATTGGTGCATTCGTGAGGCTTTGAGTTTAAAATTAATGTAGAAAAGGAGACCAAGTGCTGTTTTAGACTCTTAAATTTTGAAATTGAAGCCAGTAGTAGAAAAAGGTATCGCAACCGAAATAAAAAATTATCTTTTCATAGAGACCCCACCAACAAGTTAGACGAAGACTGGTTACTCAAGGTTATGCTCATATCAAGGAGAACAAAGAGAGGAGTGAGAATATATTCAGTTAATTTTTTTTTTCTTCTCACTCTCTATTTATTTGTTTATAATTCGATTCAGGGCTCAAATACTATGATCAGATCCTCACACTAAGAAACCGGTCGCCTGATGACTCAAATTAATCCCTAATACAAACAAAACCTCAGCTTAAACAAGGAATTGAAGGCTGAATAAGACACAGAAAAGTTTCATCAGCTGAGATGCTTATTTTGGGCAGTTACACTGCGCAAATCAACGGAAGTGGGATATCAAGAGCTCAGGAATGTACTGGAGAGAAATTTGCAACATTTTCAAAAAGATTTATTAAATGCAGTTCATTTCTAAACTGATAGCATGTTAATTAACAAATATTCCAGCAGAAGCAATATTTAGAATTGTTTAACGAAGTCAAATCAATATTCAACCCCTTGCATTTCCACAAAAAAACAAGTGAAAAATCGAAATGCCTTGCGATATATAAATCGATTAAGGGCTAATTCCCCTTCGTTTCCCTGTATAATTTTTCCATTTCCGAGGTGACTACGAAACTTTTCATTTTCATCTTCCCAATAATTGGCTCAGCTCAACACTTGAAATGTGAGAGATGAGAGGTTCTTTTCATCACAGCGGCCGCTTTCTGTCTGAATGGACCCTAAAATCGTAGATTACTATTTCCGAACCTCTATTCATTAGAGCAATGCTCTTTTTCGATAGATGCCTTTGAAATAAGTTTACCAGCTTGATAAATGTATCGAAATTTCACTTAATAGCTCAATGAAATTGGCTTTTCATTATTTGATAGCACAGCATTAAAAACCCAATTGGTTTCAAAGAGTCACCCTCAATTTAAAACTGCTTTAAATATTAAGAGCACGATCAGTCGCCTCTCAAAGTAAGAAAAATCAAATTATTCAGCAATTCTCGTTGAAACAACTCCTTGGGAAACCCATTGAATAATCCTCTTTCAGTCTCGCTTTTCAAAGCCTCCTGCCAACTCAAACAAAGCAAATATAGGATCCTTTTGGACCACAAATGAGACTTAACCCTTATCACTCAAATGCAGCAGCTCTGCATCGTTGAATGAGATGGCTTTCCGGAAATGAATGAGATTGATCACATCTTTAAATCTTTAACTATCTCATTCGAGATTAACGTCCATTTAAGTTATTTTCCAAGCCTCTGATCTTTGCTGGCTGCCTAGCAGCTCCTTCTCGCTAGCATTGAAACGTATAATGAACTTTTTTCGGTCTAAACCTAAATGAGTCTTGAACCTAAAAAAAATTTTCATTTATGTTCGATTGAACTATGAATAGATTTCCAATACTCACGTTCAAGGTTCATCGACAGCATAAATTAAATAAATAAAATCAATACAAGAGCTCCTGATTCAGTTTTTGAAAAAACACCGAATGCACTTAAATTGCAAAGCTATTTTTGTCAAAATAATTCAAAGATAGTAAATTTAGATTGATCGTGCAAGAGAAAAAAAGACACATGGGTCGCAGAAAGATCACCATTAAACCAATCGATGACAAAAAAATCAAATACGTAAGTCTATTTCTCGCTTCACTCTCGGCTAATCTCTCCAAAGAGCACATTTAACAAAAGGAAGAATGGACTTGTGAAGAAAGCGGCTGAACTCTCCATGCTTTGCGATATAAAGATGCTCTTGGTGTTCGAAGACCTCAATGGAGACTTGGTCCGATTCTCTACTCATGGAATCTACGACCCTGAATCATATTTCCAGACTTGGAAGTCCTGCGAGAAATCCTTCACCGCCAAGGACGTAACTAAATTTAGTTTGAATCCTCACCTTAAAAAAAACAAAGTACCCAGATTTTTTCAAAGTCAAGCAATATAAGAAAGTTCTTGAAAGAAGAGAAAAAAAGAAGGTATTCATATTATAGGGATAGAAAGGTTCTAATCATCTAATGTTAGATGAAAACTGAAGAGGCTAATTTAGGCTCTGATGACTCTTCTGAAGAGTCTGAAGAGGATGATGAGTTTGATCCATTGAAGTAAATGAGCTAAATGGCACCGTTGGTGTTAATTTTTCGCGTGTATAGGCAATCAAAGACTCTGAAAGAAAAGATAACACAGGAATTAAAAGCCTCGAAGGCAGTAACTAATGGCAATATGTCTCGCAAGGAGTCCGGGAAGTCCGCTGAAGCAGATGCCCTGAAGAATACTCTCTCTACTAGTAAAATAATTAGTGTTATAGTAGTTTTAAACTTATCTTTAGCGCCTAATTCGAACGTTGATCTTACTTACGGAGGTTTTGATAAACTCAAGGCTGAAGACGCAAAGAATCTCTCGAGGTTGCCGATGCCGTTAGATTTGCCAAACCTCAGCGAGAAGCCGTTGCCTGGGCTGTCAAACCTCATGGGTCCTGATCTGTTGGACATGCGTTCCCCCGGCCTGAATTATTTAAACGAGCACTTTATGAAGCCGTCGTCTGTTGCGCAGAGGCTAAACCAGCAGAGAGACGATTTTGGTGCTCCGTTACACATGAATCCAAATTACTTATTAAACGAGGGTCATGACGGATTTTCCAACCAACTCAATCGAAAGGGCTCTTATGAGAATTATCTACAATACCTTGACGACGCGAATAATATCTGGAGGAAAATGGACGCTGCTAGTGGGTTTAAGATGATGCCGCCTTATTTGCCGATGATGGCTGCGCCTGGGATCGGCAGCTTCATGGGCTTTGGAGGAGGGTATCCTCAGAGAGACCTATCCTTTATGCTCGACGATTCGTTCATGGGTAGCATGGGGTATGATCAAAACCACGCAGATTTCGGCGATCACAATGGAATAGAACCGAGTAAAAGAGTTAAAAAAGAGTAAGTTGACGACACAGAGCCTTGGCTGAAGAATTTGTTGTTGTCCTAAAAACGTATACTATGTCTCCAGTGTCATAATTGGAGAGATATTTTTCGTTCCATTAGATTAAGAGGAAGAGAAGATCCTCTTTTCTTGCCTTCCATAGAAGTACATATAATATCGGAATGCTATATTTATTAAGATTTTTAACCATTATTCTTTTCCGTGTGCGAACCGTACCAACAAGCACTCTTAACACACACAAATAAAATGAATCTAATTTTGGTTCTGTTACTTAGAGAGATTGTTTTTTGTTAACGAATTCAGAGACCGTAAATTGCCCTCAAACGACTTATCTAGTGAGCGGCCAATCTCTCGTTCTGGACATGATCAATAATTTTGACTCTCGTCTGCTCCATCATTGGACAATGATCAGGTCTAGAAATTCCCATGGGCGTTTTTTTTTTCAATTGACGTTCTCTGGATATTCACTGTACTCTCTCTGGCCTTCTAAATCCCTCCCTTTAGCACCTCTCAAGCGTTGTGTAACAAACAGGATAATCAACACCTTTCAAAAGGGAATATATGCAGTTTCTCGCAATTAGACTCCATTATTACTATAGCTGAATCCAACTTTCTGTGTAGAGTTGGACTTCCTAGCAAGCTCTTGCCATGAAACTCTAATTTTCCATGAAATGGAAGCTTTGAATCCAACTCATAAACTCATTAATGAGCTTAAATTTCACTATTGAGCCTGAGCGAAATTTGGCTACTTGATTAATGCAATAAAACTATATTGGTAAAAATTATTTTAGTTGATTCAAGCATGGAGCCCGAAAACAAAATCGAACAAGTAACTACTACCCCATCTTCTTTCTTTTCTAACCCAGCCCGCTTTAGTACTTAAACTTCAAAGGTTTCCTGCAGAAGCAGGATCCAGGATTAGGAGGACTAGGAGGATTAGGCATGGGATTAGGCGTGGGATTAGGTTTGATGAAACAATTCAAAAAGAGGTACACTAACCGCAAGAATTCATTCATCCTTAACTTCTTTGCAAAGATTCTTTGCTATTCAAGACAACGGAAGAAACCTTTGCTACTACGAAAAGGAGAGCGTATGCACTGAATATTGAGCTAAAATAATTCGAAATAGGATTGCGGAAACAAAGCCAAGATTAAAGGAAAAATCCCTATTGCAGATATCCAAAAAATCTCTACACCAGATCCTGTTGAGTAAGATCTTAGATTATTCTGACAACTTAATAAATCCCCTTCAAGATTTGAGTTGACACTGGACAAACGTGTTTATGTTCTGAAAGCGGTTTCCAAAGATCAAAGAGACAAATGGGTTGAGGCTTTGGAGGCAGTTAGGCAATGGTTGGCGACTTACGCTGATCCGCGATTGCAAAAGGAGATGCAGAGCAAACTCCTGTCGGAGAAAGACATGCTGAACAGACAGCTTCAAGAGCTTGAGTACCAGGCGCAAACAGGCGATGAAAAACTCAGATTGGAGAAGAAAATCCAGGAAGAGCTGCGGAAGGCCTATGAACAGAGCCAACAAACGATCAAAGAGCTCGAGGACGAGAAATTCCAGCTTATTGAGACCTGCGATCAGTTGAAGGAAGACAATCATCAAAAGGACGAAACAATTCGAGCATTGCTCGAAGAAAAGGGACAACTCACTGGAACGCAGGCTGAATTTCAAATCATTCTCCAAAAAGAGAAAGAAACTTATAGACTGGTGGAAGAAAAAGCGAACGAGCTTGAGGAAGAGCTCACGAGATGCCGGGAAGAACTGAAAGCAGCACAAGACACAATTACAGCAAAAGACAACTACATGGCTACTAAAAAAATCAAGCATCAGGAGAGAGAACGGGCGCTGCAAAAGGAAAAAGAGAAGAACACGACATTGGAAACTCACTTAAATAGTCTGAGAGAGCAGTTGCAAAAAACAAACTTTGACATCGACCAAAAGAGGCAAGAGATCAATTTGATGAAGAATACCAATAAACGCCTCACTGACGAGAAGACTAATCTCGAAAATATAATAAAGAACCTTAAAGAGGAGCTTCAACAGAAGACAGATTACTACAGTGTGCATATGGGGGATCACCGTGCCCTGAACACTAAGATCGAAGAGCTGGAGAACACCCTTAATCAGAAAAACGAAGGCATTGCTAAACTTCAAAACGAGTCGAAGGTGATGAAGACGAAAATCGAAGAGCTCGAAAAGCTCCTCCAAACAAGCGAAAAACTCAGTGAGACTGAGACGATCGATCTGAAAGCCAAACTCCAGGCCTCTGAACTCGAGCAGCAGCGCATGGCTGACATCATTAAGTCCTTAACAAGCGAAAAAGCGAATTTAGCCCAGAGAGTTAAGGAGCTAGAAGAAAATATTTTTAAGAGAGACGAAGGCTCGAAAACTTCAGAGCAAGAGTTCAAACGAAAGGTCTCTGACCTCGAGCAAGCCACCGTGGAGCTTCAAACGAAGAACGCTGAGTACGAGGCCAAACTCCAAGAGCTCGAAGTCCAAAGAGCGGAGATTCAGAATCAGAAAAATGAGGTAGAAAAATACTATACAACGACTCTTGGAGACTTTAGGACCATTTATTCGGATTTGCTCCAAATTATCCCATCCACCCTAACCTCCGCCGACTCAGCAGCCGTCGAGAAGGAATTGCTGGGTCAGCTGAAGGACGTGACTAAAGGAGTCAACGATTTGCAATTCGCTCAAGCCTCGTATGAGAAATTGAAGCAATGTATCAAGAGTTTACAAGACCAGCTCGCAAAGGAAAAGCAGGAAACGAAAATAGTCGCTGGGAAGTTGCAGTTTGAAATCAACGACCTGAAAAAGAGGCTTGAACAGCAAAAATCGCTGAAATTGGCTGCAGATTCCGAGCTGGAGAAACAAAAGCTGGCTTCCAACACCAAACTCGCCAGTATGAACGAACAGATCGAGAAATTCTCTCTCAATTACAACAGTCAAGTGAAAAACCTTTTCGTAAGCACCCAACCAACTCGACGAACGTCAGAAACTAACCACCGCCATTCAACTTGTGGCATTACTGTTCCGTTGGATACGTTTTTGAAAGATGTCCCATCTCTGAAAAGTGTTGTTGACACTTATAACTTCCTTCATGAATACGTGAGAAAGGAAGTCGAGAGTCTCAAGGCCAAAGTTCTTGAGAAAACTGAGCAGAATCACGCGTTGCAAGAAAAAGTAAACCAAGCAGAAGAGCAAGCGAATAAATTAGCTGAGAGAAACAGGGAGCTCATGCAATCGCAGGAAGGCGACCAGAAAACGGTGTTCAAAGTCTTGAGTTACGTCGACCAAACGGGGAAAATTTTGAGTTTCTTGCTGAAGGACCTCTTCACGCTGAACACTGGAAAATCAGCGCACGGGGAATTTTTGAACAGATTAAAGCCATTCGCGGAGGCCCACCGTGAATTTGAATTCGCCAGAGAGATTTACCAGGCTGTCGATTACCACATTGGGGAATTTAGAAAGCGTATCGACCAATTAAACGATGAGCATCACAAGAACGTTGAAGCGATTACCAAGGAGACTTCGACTCGCGTTGAGGATCTCAAGCAGAAAGTGAAGTTTTTGACTGATAGGAATGCTGAAATGAGCAGACAGAATGAGGAAATGCATAAGGCTTATAAGCAATCTCAAGAGCAGAGCAAAGAAAAGGACTTGATATACCAAGAACTCGATGAACGATACAATGGAATTCTCGATTTTATTGATGTCTTTGGCCGCGTGACTAAAGACCTCCTGACATCCTCGCTAAGCGAGAGGGCTAAAACCGACTATCACAAGATCATTAAGGCTCAATCGGAACGGATTCCGCAGTTCAAGAAGCTATACTTGCTTTTTATGCAATCACAAGAGATAGTCGAGAAGAAGGAGGCTGATATCGAAAAACTGCGACAAGAGTATGTAGGTGAAATCGAGTCGCTTACGAGCAAAAATAATGAGCTGACGGATAAAAACAAACGGCTGAGTGATCAGATTATAAGTTTAAAGACCGTCATCGAAAATCAGGTGCAAGGGCTGAAGAATTTGGAGGTTGATGTTATCGGTTTTAAGAAAATCTTGCAGAAAGTGGAAGAAGCAGGGACTCTGCTCTTCTTTTTGATAAAAGAGGTCTATCTTGGCACCCAAGGCGACGTGACGTTCTTTAAGAAGAAGGACCACCTTACCAGACTTCAGCAATTGATAAGCGAAGTGCCCATTCTGAAAATGCATGAAGATATCTTCAATTTCACGCTAAAAATCACGAATAAATATGAAAACGTGAAGGAGATAATGTTGGACCAGTCAGCTCTCTCGAATAAGCAACATGCAGTGGTCATTGATAGGACCAAAGAGTTTATCAGCAGAATGGAGAAGGATTCAAGTCCGGGTTCAAAAGGCTCAGGGGCGAAGAGAGTGAACAGCGCTTCACAGGCGAAAGAGAGAATGACGCCTGAGAAACCGAAGAAAGAGTCTGCATCGAATAAAAGCTCGAACTCAAAGCCAATGCAGCAATTGGATAATCCAGGCGAAGACCCTTACACACGAAAGCTAAATAAGACGCCTGGAAAAGGGTTTGAGCAGTATGATCCGCTGCTAGAGCAATCGAATTCAACAGATTCTCCTCAGGTGAGTTATCGAGGATTAGTAAATAAATTGAATAAGCCAAAAAGCGGCAATTCGGCTAGTTTTGCAAAGCATTAGTTAGTTATTATGACTTAGAAAAATACAATAAAACTATATTTTTCCTAATAATATTGAATGTTGATTGTTGAGTAGCTCTGCAAAAACTTTGATTAGATGAATGAGTGTCCTTTAATTTTACAACAAATAAGCAAGAAATGAGATTAAGCCAATAGCTAAGGACCACTATGCAGCGATTCATTCCTATCTTTTAGCGCTCGTAAAACGAAGGAGATAATAGAAATTGACTTTTTACAATGAGGAATGATGCTGCAGAAGCAGCATTTGTCAAGATTAAGTGGTCATCTGTCAATTATATTCGATCTTCTTACTTCTCCTCCTCTTCCTCCTAAATTTGAAAAAAATAAAAAATCGCTTTTCTATAATTTAATCGTACGATCAGGTGTTAGGAATCAAAGCTAACTCGTATTTCTATAGAAAATGAGCATCTTTATGTAGTGTGAGAGGGATAGTGGGGAAACCATTTGAAAGAAAAGGAGCAGCAGATTCTTTATCATATCTAAATTTGACTTGGTTATCGTTTCTGTACGCATATTCAAGTTTATATACAATCGGAATAAAATTTGAATAATTTCAATTGATAAATACGTTAGGAGTACAGACAGTTTATTTCAGTAGGAAATTGATTAGAAAATAAACTAAGATTATATACGAAAAATGGGAAACCAGTGTTCAGCCTGCAATTGCAAAAAAGATGAAGCTCAAAGCGAGTTTCAGTTGAACGAAGCGTACCAACACGGCGGCGCTCCAGATGATCGAAGACCGAACAAGGTCAATGCTGGTGGCCTTAATGACTCGGAAAATACCTTCAGTAATAATTGCATATGAAATTTGAACCTAATAACGATGATTTGACTAGCTCGAGACGCCAGCGAGATCAAAGACAGAACCGCAGATGGCTCCAATCAGAAATCCAATTCAAAGTTCGCTGAGCACGAAGAGATACAAAAGGGGTCGGGCTATCAATCCAACACAGGAAAGCGTGAAAAACGACCCATCTATACTTTCCAGAGCGGCGCGACTTATGATGGAGAATGGGTTGACAACGTAAGAGACGGGTTTGGTATCCAACGATGGCCAGACGGCGCGAGGTACGAGGGCGAATGGAAGAATAATAAAGCTCATGGGAAAGGCCGATTTTATCATGTAGACGGGGACATATACGATGGACAATGGGCAGACGACAAAGCGAATGGCTACGGCGTGTACACTCATACCAACGGAGCTCGATACGAAGGACAATGGAAAGATGATTTGCAAGACGGTTTCGGCATTGAAACCTGGAGCGACGGTTCCAAATTCGAAGGGAACTATAAGCTGGGCAAGAAGCACGGTGAAGGTACCTACTGCTGGTCAGATGGGTCCAAATACGTTGGAAGTTGGATCGAAAATAAAATTTCGGGGTACGGCGTGTACACTTGGATGGATGGAAGAAGATATGAAGGAGAATGGCTGAATAACAATATGCATGGCCGTGGCCGATACACTTGGAAGGATGGAAGAAGCTACGAAGGAGAGTATTTAGACGATAAGAAACACGGACATGGAATTTATACGTGGGCGGACGGAAGAAAGTATGATGGAGAATGGGCTCAAGGGAAACAGCACGGCAGAGGAAAATACATTCTGCCTGATGGCACTGTAAAAGTAGGAGTTTGGGAAGATGGCAAAAGGATCAAATGGATAGAAGAATAATAGCTTTTTGTGAGATAGATAAGCAATTAGCAATTGATTATTTTATAGATAAAACTGCTCCTCCATATATATATACATTTCGAGAGATAAATTATGTTAGCAGTTTCTATATATCTCAAAGTTATTGTTACCTGGTCTTGTTATGAATTGTATTTTGAGATAATACCAAAAAAAACTTCACTTCAAGATTCTGCTAGGCTTTTTTTTTTGGTTTGAACTTTGTATCATTCGTTGTGTGAAGGTAACACTGATACAAGCTTTAAGGCATGTGAGAAGTTAAACATGTTATATAAATTGGATCGATATACGATATCACGTCTTTAACATTTTCAAGGGAATCAAACCTTACAATTAGAAATTTGGCATTTAAAATGTTCATTTGTGGTTTGAATTGCGTTGAATATGTGCACTGTCAAGGGTGTTCATTTTAGAGATCATTAACTTAACAACAAGCATCAAAAATAGCCATTTTGTAAACTCGCTTCTAATAAAGAGAATATCCAAGTTTCATTTATATCGTTTAAAATTTCGAATCACTTGACTAAAATAATATTGCATCGTTGAATGAAGCATCCTCAGAAAACACCCAAAAACTTATATTTCGCACTGGTCTTCCTCTCAATTGTCTTCTTTGTCAGCTGCGAGAACGAAGATACGATCCTCCCACTCTCTAATCTCATCACCTATGACACAAACATCTCAACTCTTTACAAATTCAACATGACCGAGACACAAAGCAGCGTTATTCTTTACCTTCCTAGCAATTTAGCTAGCGACTTCAGTCTCCAGCTGAAACCCCTTGAAGCTTCCTCTGTCCCTGACGTAGCGGTGTACCTCAACAACGAAGATGTCATTCATCGGAAGCCATTCAACTACTTTACACCAGACCAAGGCTGCGTACTTTTAACTCTTCCCTTACGAGTGCTCAAGGGCAAAGACACTATTTCTATCAAATTCAACTGCTCGGAAGAAACCTGCCTTTTCTCGTTTAGAACCGATCTCACTCCAACTGTTGAGATGACAGCAGCTAGCCCTAAAATCCTGTCTTTCGATAAGAGCCCAGAGCAAATAGTTCGCATTTTTGTTGAAAATGAGCCGTCTACAACACTATCTCATCTCGTTATTAGCGCAGAACTTGTCAATATCTCGCAAGCCTCCGCAACCTTCTATTGCTACATAAACGCTGGAAACGAGATACCCAGTAGCGGCTCTCACGACTTTAAGACTGAGACGCTCTGGCTCAACAGTAAAGGTGCTATCGTGTTCGCAGATGAGAAGAAATTCTGTACGAATTGTAATTACACGCTTCTGATTCAAGCCGATGAAACCTCAAATGTCCAGGTTTCTGTGAGGAAATATACCAAAATTAATGAATTCTCATTGGGTGACCGTAAGTATGATGCACTGACCAAGGATCGAAGCGTCACGTACTCTTTCGATTTAGTAGCGAATAAGTTGAGTGACCAGGATGAGCTTGATATACTTTTTACGCCTTATAGTGGTTTCGGAAGGGTCCGGATCGCCGCTGAAAACGTCCCAAAGAGCGATTTTGATTATAAGCTGGAGTTTTCAGAATTTGGAGTCGAGCATATCAAGCTTCGGCATATGGAGAGAGAAGCTTTGGGCATCAGGACAAAATTGTATATAACAATAACTGCGAAGTATGGAAGTCTCGCTTTCTTATTGAGAGTGAGGAGAAATCACGTGCAAATCAATTTTGGAGAGATTGACGTGGGAGTTTTGAGGCTAGGAGAGCAGGTGAACTATGTGCTGAATTCTAGCAATATCGAGTCGTTGGATAAGGATATCACCTTCACATTGTATCCGGAATCCGGACGAGTTGATCTCTTTGTAAAACAGTGCCAGAAACCCTTCGATCGCTGCGAGATTAGCAAGGAGGAGGTGAAAGAATTCTATCAAGGGGCTAAGAGCGTATCAAAAGTCTTTCCGCAATTTTTAGCGAGTTTAGGAGATAAGCGGCTCAAAGAGATTACTATTAAGCAAGACGAAGACGAGTGCTATGGAACAGTGCCTTCTGAACAGCGAAACGAGCGATATTGTCTCTACGCGATCGCTGTTGTGGGTAAGTCGCTCGAAACGAACGTCAACAGTCGTTACAGACTTATCGTGAAGAGAAATTCAACAATTGTGCCTCTGAGTGAAGGCCATCCTATCAGAGACTACGTCGAGCATCAGGAGCATAAATATTATAGTTTTTCGCTTTCATCGAGCGCGAGCGATGTGGAATCAGTCGTTTTCCAAGTGACTCCTCTGACCGGGGCTGTGCTACTATTCGCTTCAAAGTATTCTCATTACCCTAACGGATATTCTGAATACAAGGCTAGTCCACATGGAAAAATCACGATTAACAAAAATGAAGGGACTTCTTTAGACGGCGTTTATTACATCTCGGTTTACGGCACAACATACTCAAGCTATATCTTGGCTGCTATAGTAAACCGCAAGTCCACTAAACACGACAATGGCAAAAATCCCTCACGTACAGTCGTTGAGCTGACCTCAGGGTTTTCGCAGAAAGACACGTTACAATATGGCGAGATTGGCTACTACAGATTCAAGCTCGATCTACCAAACACCTTTAGAGGTCACTTAGATATCAATTTAAGGCCAATAAAGGGTAGATTTGCTATGTATGTCAGAAACGATGGGATCCTCCCTTCAAACACGAGCTACATGTGGGCGAGTCGTGATGATGCTCAGCTGCGGATTAACAGCACTGACAGAAACTTTGAGAAGAGCGGGAAGTATCTTGTGGCTGTTTATCCTCTTGCTTATAGTAATCAAAAGCCGCTAGACCAATATTCCTATGTTATTAACTTCGTCCCGAGCACCGAGGTCATGACGTTGGAGTCTGGAGTCGGATTTTCGGGTTACGTGTCGAAGTCCCGGCCGAAATACTTCAAATTTGAGTACGGATATGAAGATGGAGACGTGCTGATCACAAAAACTGGAGATAAGAATAAAGTTGATTTGTTTATTTCGTTTGAGCAATCGAACCAATTCCCTCCTGCGGCACGCTATAATATCTCCACTCATGGCGAAGATAAAGCAATCCTGAAGATTCCAAAGGAAACTTTGAATAAGGTTTGCCATTTCGACGATGAGATCGAAACTAATGAGTGTAAGGTCTTCATGGCGGCGACTACAAATGAAACACAAAGTATTCGTTTGTTTATCACCATTACGAAAGAAAACCAAATCAATGAGCTCATCGATGGAAGATATGGCTATTATCCCATTTTCTTCGATAGACCGCTGAGATTCTATTTCCTTCCTCAAGCGACCGATAAAACAGTCACGATCATCTCGGATTCCAAGACTCATCCAGTTACTCTCTACGCAAATATCGGCTCTGAGCTCGGGAATTATCCGACGCGAAGCGCTTATAATTTTAGTTCAAAGGAGCTAAAGCGCGGTTTCCATAGCGACCATTTAAGCGAGATCACCATTCGAGAGAAAGATCTCAATCAATGCCAGGGTGGGTATTATGAAAGCTCATGTGTAGTATCCATTGCCATCTTCCCTGATTCGAAGCTCCCGGTATCATCTGACATCGACTTCCCTGTATTTTCCCTTGTAGCTTCATCAGAAATACAGATGTTAAACGAAGGAGTGCCTATTCTCGGCTCCGTGGAGGCTCATTCGGTAAAGTACTATAACCTCCATGTGACAGAATCCAATATCACATTACACATTTCAATCACGCCCTTATCAGAAGCAAGGGTTGTCCTCACTCTCGCATATGGGGCGCATTCAAGGCCGACCTTAGAGAAAGGAACTTATCTCTTCCGCACTCATCAAGGCCAGACACATTTGGAAGTCTCACTCGAGGATTTACAGAAGCTCGTACCAGAGCAATCAAGCATGAATGGTGAATGGGTCCTCGGAGTCCATGCATGGCGGCCTGCGCGGTTCCAACTGCTATTCCTATATGAAAGTTTCAAGATATTCGAGCTGAGTTCAAGGCTACCCTTCGATTTCAAACTCACGAACCAAACAAAATATTTCAAATACTTCAACCGTTATAACAATAGAGACTTGATCTTTAGATTGACAAAGGAATACGGCACGACACGCGTCTATATCAAAACATATCAAAACGAAAACGAAGTGTTTGGCAGCAACCCTCCTTCGAAAAATTCCAGCACCTGGTCGTTTTCTAGCTCGAATAAAAGAGGCGAAGTCACCATCAAGGTCGGGGACGAAGAATTTTGTCGCCGATGTTACTACGTCATTGCGGTGGTAGCAGAAGATAGTGCGAGCAGTAGTCTCCTCGCCATGCATCGAGGAGATCAGATCATTCTCAGAGATGGAAAGCCTATGTCTGAGCAGCTCTCGCAGAAAGAATCAGCGGGGTATTCCTTCATGAAGGTTAGCCCTAGAGAGACAATTGACATAAGTCTCATTACTACATCCGGCGCTGTAAATATCAGCGTGTTCAGCAGCTCAAATATGAGCGAGAGCTCTCGGCTGGCGGTGCCGCAGCTCACGTTCGGTAGTCACACAAAAATTCGAATCTCTCCGGACGAGGATGAGGTCAATAACGTCCAGGAAGAGTCCGAGGTCTACGAAAAGGAGTATTATCTACAAGTCAGAGCTATTAAGGACGCGGCTTACACAATAGTGGTTTCCTCAAGCAATACAATTACTACGCTATACGATGGATTGACCCAATATTCTATATTGCAGCCTGGCGAATCCAACAGCTACCGATACGAGATTCCCGAGGAGGTATTCGAGCTCGCTGATCAAACCAATACGACTCCGAGCTATAGAATGAAGTTCGCGTTGAACGTATATAATAGTTACCTCGAATTATTTGAAGAAATAGAGCCTGATAAAGACTACCAGCGCT
>ENA-UOTX01000383-UOTX01000383.1-compost-metagenome-genome-assembly--contig:-NODE-383-length-48296-cov-11.783716_pt1 | contig 48296 bp, 35 predicted proteins | sample MGYA00238143_ERZ746982 | MGnify/ENA primary metagenome ERZ746982 (study PRJEB28758, sample SAMN06268862) | compost metagenome | isolation source: single cell | place: USA: California, Emeryville, Joint... | reverse complement strand
AAATGATCAACTGGGCAAGAGATCTTATGCCATCATCACAGAGATCTCAAGAAAAACAGCATGTATCAATTGATGGATTAGGATTCGAAATTTTGAAACAATTGAGTGACCATCGCAACTCAGCCTCAAAATAGAAAATTTTGTGTTCCATTGATTTTTTTCAAAAAGAAATGAACAACTATTTTTTAATTTCAAATTGTGAAAGAAACTGACAATTTTTGTCTTGATTGGTAGGGTTTTATGGGTTGTTCCCACTCTCCCTCCATTTTTGAAAATTGAATATGAACGAAATTAGTAATATGCGTTATTTCAAACAACATCTTCTTCTAATTTGAAAATAACCATGTATGGATGAAAGTATCAGTATCCAAAAGAGCCATTTCGAAAGCATCCCTCACAAATATTTTGAAAATAATAAATTAATCATTTGTGAGTGAATAGTTTTCAAAGTGGAGTTTTAAATAGCTAATTTTATTGAAAATGATGTATAATTATGAATGTTAAACAGAAAATGAAAATGCAAATCCGCGTAAAGTTAACAACCACACAGATTCCCTTTAGAATCGCTCATTTCGGTGTCTTGAAAATTGTATGGGCAATTCGAAGGCTTGGAAAACTTTATCAGCGTATAACATTTTTCGATTCATCTTGACAAAACAAATTCATTCCAATTTTCAAAATTCTCAACTTCGCGTTCTTCTACGGAGTTACTCTTATGGTCCTTGAGCTGCAATTATATATTACCCTTATACATATGAATTCATTCCATTGTGCATTATTAGTTCTATTAGACCTCAATTAGTTGAAGCTACGGAGTCACGATGCTATAGGACCTGTTTTCACTTCATCTTCTGACAAGAAGCTTGAGCCTCTTCAGCAAGAGCGCTAAAAGTCGTAGTACAAAGATTGCTGACTTTCTTGAATCTTAAGTGGATTCCAATTCCTCACAAATTTGATCCTTGCAACTAAATAGTTGGTTTTCTTGAAGTTTGAAGCTCACGCTATATACAAGGATGATGAAAACACTTCACATGTATCAAATGGGGAAAAAACATTAGTATATAAAGCTTCTCACAAATTAGCATTGCACTCGGAACTAATCACCATCAAATAACTTTGAAAGGCGAGTCGAATGATGAGCATGCGTGCTTTCAGAAAATCGAGGTATTTCAAACTTGAGAGTTCAACAATTTTATGAGGTTGAGATATAAAAATTTAAATCCACCTATTCACCCGCTTTATTATCAGAAAATACCATTCATCATGTCCATTTAACCCTGGACCTCCTCGAATTGCAATCATATTCCCCTACAATATTGATTCTTTGCTCCACTCAGTCTCTTTCTCTTATTCCAAAGGCTCCATCCCTTATATTCATTCAGCTTTATCAAGAATTTACCTTTTACGAGCAATCGGTTTAAGACCAAATTATTCTCAAAATACACTTTTTTTAAAAAGCCAAAATTTAAAAAGCCCTATTTACCCTCTCTCTCTGAGAGCTCACGTCGCAGAAAGAATTAATTTACATAGAACCTTTCGAGTGTTAACCCATACATGTAAAATGAAAGAATACGATGATTTGATACATGAATTTACTATCTGTAAAGAACAACACATCAGAGTGAGAAAAAAGTGTTAATATATTGATATCAAGAGAATTATCAGAAGGAGAAGTTAATAACCACCCTTGGCCCTATAGCCGCCCTTGGTCTTTTTCTTTTTCTTAATGTTATGTGCTTTTTGCTAATTCAAATTGAGAGTTAAAATCCAAATACCCCGTTTATTAAAATACCTGATTATACTTCACAAGATAGCATTTTTGGCACAAACCTTTCGCGTATAGCACATCATGTTCGCAGAGGTCCGGTTTCCCGACTCTTCCGAACTTGTGATAGCAGTTATTACAGAGCCCTTTCGCATAATGCTTTCTTTCTGGGTGTCCGCAAGTATTCACGCTCTTTTCACTAAGGAAGTTACAGTATAAGAAAACGCTTTCAGAAATGGTATTATGTACTTCTTTTTGATTTTCTTGCTCATAGAGACCTTCTCAGGCAGTGACTGGCTGTCAGATTCGCTGCTCTCGACGTCCTTTTGAGTCTTGATTTGGAATTCAGCCTCTTCTCTCTTGACCGTTATTTTATCGCTGGTTTCTACGCGAGCTGGTTCGGAGTCCGTTTGCGACACGAGCCCCAAACCTTCGCTTCTGTCTTCTTGTTTAACAGTCGGAATAGGCATTTGGGCAGGGAAAGCGAAAGGGAGGAATTGACCCATAAAGCCAAAGTTCAACAGAGACGGAAGTTGAATTTTATTTGCGGTCTGTTGAAACGAGCGACGCTCTGGCTGTGTGATTTGCGGTGAAGCAGAGGAATTAGAGGCTGTTTCCTGCTGACCTGATTGGCTTGGAGTAGAATTCTGGTGCAATGGAGTTTGAAAAGCAGAGTTCAACTTCATTGGTTGCTGATTAAGCAACGCGTGGAGCAGGTTTTGCTGGCTTCTGATGTTGAGGATGGTGAAAAGAATTTGCTCTTGAGTAACATCTCTGTCGTTCAGGCCATTGCTAGCAGGGAAGGAGAAACCTGGAAGCATATTTATTTTTAACTTCAATAATGTGGTTTTTTATAATTAATAATTTTACGATCGCCTATAAAGCAGGGCTCTCACCGGAGTAAAAACTCTAAATTAAACGGTAGGAATCGCTTACTGGTTTTAATGAACAACAGCGGGATTCATCTCAAATACTCATCCCTAACAGCTACAAAGTGTGCCATACCATTCTGCAGACCACAGTCGCTATATGGCCATCGCAATCTTTATTCATGTATGGGTTCATTTAGCCATTCCGATTGGATAAATTTTTAAATTAAGGAATTTTGCTGATTTAAAATAAATCAAATTCTTCTTTAGTTTTGCGATTTTCGTGGCAGGAAATTAAAACTTTTTATTTGAATTAATTAAAATATGCATGAGCTAGGCAGAAAAGTCGGCAGTGCTTTTTATGCTCGAAGATGAAATTAGATTTTCATTTTAATAATTAGAGTCTTAAGAGCTAAATCAGGGTCTTTTCGATTTTTATTATTAAGCAGAAACTTACTAGTATGCTAGTATCACGCTTATCGTGTGACCAAAGAACGAAAATAGGCGGCGAAGAGAAATCCAACATATGTTCAAGAGTGGAGTTTCTGAAAAATTAAGTGGCATTTGCAGCGGATAGTTTCGGCTTAGGTCATTGGTGCTATTTCAATGAAAACCAGTAATTCGAGCATTTATTCAGTTTGATGATAACGTTATTGGATTTCATATAGAGATCAAGAATAATAATAGCATCTATATTTAGGCGAAAGCTTGATTATTGGAGTGGCTTTCAGTTTAAGCTTGCTTGGCTGAAAATTTCATAGGAGAGAGCGATGGGTACATTGTGTCTGAAAGGTTTTTTCATGTTTAGCATTTTCTCCAAAGCTTAATTTACGAGAGCCTCGCAGACATTAATCACTTCCTCCATCCATCGATCATATTTTTCATCAGATCTTATCCTGTTGGAACAAATTCCCTCGAGCGGTTTCTTTGACTCAAATCCTTGTATCTCTTGTATTTCTTCAAATGTTTGAGTAATTTCAGTCTAGTTGCTTGAACTTCAACAAAGGCTCTCAGATTTTAGAGAAGCGAATTCCTTCACAGAACCTACTCTCTACCGTTTACAATATTTTACCAATAGACAGCAATCATCAGGGAAAAATAAGAGCAAGTCCCTATTGGATAAGCATCGAACAGAAAGAACACAGCTAGCCATGATCATCTCGCAGGTGAAGTCCCAAGGAAATGATAGTTCTTAATGAGCATCATTTTTTTTTTTTGTTTTAGCAAAGATGCTGTGCTGTTAGCAGAAATCATAAAATATATTTAAGCTGTCAATTTAACAGTCGAAATCGTAAAATAATCTTGCTTCTGAAAAAATCTTTCCTTTTATCATATCCTGAAAGCTCATAAAATACTTAATAGCTATCGGAATCTCTCAGCTGTATCTGGAAACTCTATACTTCAGACTACGAAGACTCTTAGTCTCTAATTCTCCTCTGCGAATGATCGCATCATTATTTTGGAATCAATATGATTTAGCTTCGAATTTATAAACAGTTCGAAAGCCCTAACTTAAGAAAGCCATATCTTCTCTGCAAAACCAGCTCTTCGAAGGGATAATTTTCCCTTGCTTCTTATTATGAGAAAAAAATCTGATTAATTTAATATGCAATGACTACTAGTTCGATAGGCGCTCTCACAGATTGTTGTTCAGTATCATATTTTCAGACAAGTTCATACTAACGTGTTGAAGTAAGCAATGTAACTTCCGTAAATCTCAACAAAAAAAAGCTCCTGAAAAGATTATCAAAGGTCTAGATAAGGTTCAGCTTATTATATTTCACATATTAAAATCAGTTCTCTAAAGGCAAGCTAATATAATGACTTTTCTCCCCGTCATCAATATCAATGTACCCTGCTTGCTCATGCTTACGATTCTTCATTCTGTCTGGAATGTATCCACAAAGCGCCAAAAACAAGAAGCTCGCGATCAACATTCCGATTCCAGTCCATTGGAGCGCCTTTTGAAACGCAAAATTATCGACTAAAACTCCTCCCATCGGAGGTCCTGAGATACTTCCCGTGAAATCAGCAAAATTAAAGTAAGCTAGCCAAGATTATTAGCACTCTTCACAGAATCGGGACTTACCTGCTGCTAATATCGAGAGATCAGCATCACCATAACCAATATTCATTTTTTCTAACGTGAACTTGATCTGAGGGAGTGCCGGCACCCATATTAACGAAAATCCACTGGCACCCAATATACCTCCAATATAGATGCAAAAGACCTTGTATTTGGTTTGATTCTGTCTACATTTCCAAGTGAAATTAGATACATGAAAATAGATGTAAATACATCAGATCATAGTCGTATAGTGGCGCAATAATGAGAATTCCAACTGCAAGCATCAAGCTTCCAGTGAGTATAAGCACTCTTCGATCTACGTTCTGAGGGATTCGTTGATAGAGTAACGCAACTGCTCCTGATGCGACGGTGCTGCTGAAGAAAAACATGCCAACCCAGATCGAGGATTTTCCAAAGCTAGTTAGTCGTTCTCCAATGCTAGTCATATTGATAGTCATAACGAGGCACGTGCATAGCGTTATGAGTACAAAACCAATTATTTTCTAGTTTATTCTGTTAAAGAGTATCTAGATATCAGCAATTACTGGGTTGATTATAGAGGCTTTAAATAGCGGCCACATTGGCTTCCTTTCATCTCCTTGTGAATCGAGTCTCTCGGGCAAAGGCTTCAGGAACTTGATAAATATGATATCCAATAAGATTAAGTAGATTCCAAGGATAAGCATGCATGAGGTAAACCCAAACATGTAAAATAAGGCGGCACCAATGCAAGGACCAATGAGGAATCCGAGTAGTGTAGCGACCTGTAGTAGGCTCAACTTCGCTTCGACATTGTGCCCATAAAGCCGAAGACAGAAAGTACGAATAGATATCTCGAGTCCACCGGCGAACCCTCCCTCGACCAGTCTAATCATGAGACTAACTACGAAAAACGTAGTACTTTCGAAATAATACGCAAGTCCGAGTCCAAAAACGAAAGAGCCTTGATATGTTATTATTAGCCTAGAATTTGAACGATAAAATTTTTGCATACCTGAGCTCCAAATCCAACAGTAACCAAGGCTTTCAGACCTACTTTCTTTGAGATCTGAGTCGCAAAAAGAGTGTATACGGAGGTGCTGAAGGGAAATGCGCTGATTAATCGGTTAGATGAAGCTTCATTTGTTATAAAAAATACCCAAGCACTAATCCAGAGTGCTTTTGTTCCAACCCTCTCTCTTGAGCGACGATTGGAAAGAACGCTGCCATTACTGAGTAAATGAAAGGGATGCTCATGTTTGCGAGGAATAGCAACGTTATTGTATTTTCATGGCCTGGAGGAACTTCTTCATCTGCTTTCTGCTTGCGAATTTTGCGGTTAGATTGGTTAGGCTCGGTGATTAGGGCCGTTGTCATTCTTTTCAATGAAATTTTTCACAAACTAAGTTGGTATTACTTGTCTCGCTATCCATGAGCCTGACTCGGGGATTGAAAATAACGGATCTCAATACAGATGAATATTTTTAGAGTTTTTCCGTTATTACTTGGGACTTGATTCATACATGAGTCTTTAATAATACAGGAGAAAAATGTTCGAGAGATTGAATGAAGCTATAGAGAATAGCCAGGAGTTTGTGTTGAGAAGGAATCGAATAGGAATGCATTGAGATTTTTTATGAGAATGTGGATGAGCAATCTAGAAGCGATGTATTCAAAAATGATTCATGACCCAGCTCGCAGAGTACGGCTGTTTCCAAGGGCATTTGTAAAATTTGAGGAGCTGTCCAATCTCGTAAGCTTCATGCTGATGTGGTGTCCAGTCAATACTTTAAGAGAAGTGCTTTCAACACAATCTCTAACAGTCTTCAAGGTTTACTTGAACACGGAAGGTGTCAATACACTCCATTTGCGGTCTGGAAAACTATTAAAGAGTTATTGTCTCAAGAAGGGGTTGCTTTGATAACATGCTGAATATTCTGATTTTTGAAGTTGAACAAAAGTTTGCATGGATCTCTAGTTTTAATTCTATGAAACCGGCCAGAGCTAACAGAGTTTTCCTGATTTTTCTAAGATGCAAGCGGATAAGAGAGTAATGAAAATAAATTCACAAACTCCATCTGCAAATAGAGACGATACAAGGCTAATATCTGTAATTTAATGACTTTCTTTTTTTCTTCTTTCTTTCTTCTTCACAATCCTTATCATATTCCATTTCCTAACAATGCTAATACTTATGCTTAATGCAATTCAACTATACAATAAGTAGATATCTTCTAACAGTTTATCAAATGGTATGACGGAATGTTTATTAAATTTAGTTCTACACAGGCCTTCTATGCGAATTATAAAATCATGCATTATTTCTCTACTAATAAAATGTATAAACACTTTACAATAATTTAGAATAACTTAGAGAACAAACAAATTGTTTCCTTCATCACCGAATTTTTTGTTTAGAGGGACTTTTGATAGATCCTAATTATTTTTATGAGTTTTAACTTTGTTGCTAAGTAAACACAACTTCCGCTTGTGATTATTTAAATGATCTGAAACATGAATTTTTCGCTTCCTCCCCTAAACCTACCCTTTAACAAATCTCCCTCTAAACAAAATATGCCATTCGCAAGCCCAACAGTATCATCATAGCCGTTTGCTTCTTATTCCTAACTCCATTTTTTAGCCAGACTCTTTTGTTAAATTTCCCATGCTACAATTTCCCAATCCATTCAATCCTTTCGGCATGCCTTTTCCTCAATACTCATCACCACAGGCAAATCCAACGCGCCGGAAAGCACGCGACGACGACGATGAGGACGAAAGCGAAGACGAAGAGTCTCGGACCAACGAAGAACGGAGCATGATGCTTTTACTTCTACAAAAACAGCAACAAGCGCTCCAGAAAGTGACTTCGAAGGTCCAGGAATACAAGAACCCTCGCCTACATCAAGAAACCCAACGAATTCTCAACCAGCTTCAGGAATTACAAAATGCCGTCGGTCCAACTCAATTAATTAGCGAGAAAGCAATGGAAAAATTTTCAAGTACTGATCAGTCAGAGGCATCTTTTGCTAATTGATATTGGCCTGAATAGGACTCGAACACAATTTATATATGGCAAGAAAGCCCACCGAAAAATCAATTATTCGGAGATTTTTAGAAGCAGTGTTTGGAGACACAATCGATAGCGAAGATGAAGAACTATTCGATGATGACCTGCTGCTTGAATTGCTTGAGAAGAAGGGCATAAGAGAACGGATTCGTAAGAGAATCATCAATTATAAAAAGAAAGAACGACTCAAAAACCAAGAATTTCAAAGGTTGCTGCTATCTTCTAACGAACCGCTATTGACATCTCCTCAGAACACGCAGCCAGGTAAATTAAAAAGGAATGACGTCCTTCTTACAGGTGAATTTGGTTAGATACAGACAGAAGTACATCAAGAAAACCGCCGAAGAAAGGTACATTGATGAAGATTCCAGAGGTGGTCACACAGAGCGATGTGATGAGAAAACATGATCGTCAGATGCTAAATGGAGAAGATGAGTTAGATTCAAATCAGCTGCTAAAGAAAAAATCTTCGAGGAGAAAGGGCGGAGGACTCGGACTTTCAAAAGCGAAATCAGGCAAAAAAATTTCTAAGCGTGCTCCCCATTCCATTATAACAGAAGAGGAAGATGATGATGGAATTTAGTGCTTTAAAGGTGTATTTTTTAAGCTCAGATTATTAGGTTAATTAGCAATTTAGCAAACTTTAGTTGCCAGTTGTTTTTTAAAACAATCCATATGTCGTATAAGCAAAGGTAATAGTCTCCAAAAGTCCGTTGCTGCCAAATTGTATCGTTGAATATTTTTTTTTTGAAACAGTGTTTGAAAATTATGCATTTTTTTTCGAGAGTTAAACGCTTGCAAAATTAAATTCTATCGAATCTATCTTCGCGTGGTTTTTTCGTTAATCGCTTCAACTCCATTTGAGATCAACTGCTCAAGTCCACAGACAAAATAAATTCTATATCACTCATCATCATTATCATGCAAAGGCCTCCTCTTTTTCGTTATTCCATCCGCTCTTTGAATGCATTCCTTGCACTATATCGCTCTCAATCAATGCAATATGCCTGAACCATATCTGAAATTTGATCAATTAGCAAGCTAAACGAGCCTCTCTTCGTAGGTTAGAACAACCAAGTCAGTTCAATTGGAATGGAATTTTCTTTCGGGGTGATTTGAAATTTGAATCTATTTCAGAAAAAATCTATAATCACTCACTCAAGATTTTTTCTCCCAATAATAAAAATTAGATTGCTATTTTTGTTGGAACGACCCCGGGTATAAAATGACCACTCCTACTCCAAGAATCATCAAGGTAAACCTCACTCTTCCCCTCCCACGCCCTTCCTAACGCTGCCTCTCACCCTAGGAAACCAAGACTCTCTCTACTGATAAAGGTAGCACCAGCCATTCTCGCTTCGGTCTAAATATTTCCAAATAGTCGCTGGTATCGACGCCGTTGTCAACCCAGATAATTACAGACATTTCTTCGTAATTTCCTTTTCAGTCTCATCCTCTTTAACTGGATCTAGGTTAAAATTGAAGGCCCTGGCGGCACTCCTTATGAAGGTAGACTCATTTCTCTGTACTAGGTTATAACCAGCTTATTGCATGGGCAGGCGGTACTTTTAACGCTGAGCTCTTCTTGCCAGAAGACTACCCAATGTCTCCACCAAAGGTCGTATTCAACACTAAGATTTATCACCCCAATATCGACAATCTCGGAAGAATCTGCTTGGATATCTTGAAAAAGAACTGGAGTCCAGCCCTCCAGATCAGATCCGTTCTTTTGAGTATCCAGGCTCTTCTGAGCTCTCCAAACCCAGATGATCCACTCAACAATGAAGCCGCTAAACACTGGGAAACCGATGAGAAGGGTGCCCTCGCTAAAGGTATTCTTAGTCGCTTTCCTCGCAGATTGCTAATGGTTTAATGAATAGCCAAGGAATATACCCTTAAGTACGCCAAGTCTTCTTAATTACAAGAGATCTTCTTTAAAAAAGGAATGAAGAGACACAGGTGTTAGAGTTAGTAGTTATAGTATTCATGCTGCTGTCTATGGGTGAATAAATCATACTTAGTCTCTCGTTGGTTGTATTTGCCAAAAGTATCGCTTACTCGAAAATACATCCATCTGTTCTCTCTTTTTTATTGTCAGAGCAAAAAAGTTAAATACCCTAAAATTCCAAACGGATTTGAACACAAAACACCCTCTTGAAAGCTCATTATCAAAAGAAAAAGGAGCGAATTAAAGATCTCAAAGACAAAACAATGAATTACCACGATCAAAAGGCAAAGCGAGCATCTGTAATTCATTGCATTGTCATTACATTACACTCTCTTCAATGCAGAAAAATATAATAACCATTAATAAGCACTGATACTTGCTTCTTTTCTTATTTCCTGTAATCTCTGCCCATAAATGAGAAGAAAATGAAAGGATTTAATGGGTTTCTCACGTTCTGTGTTATTTTTTTGGAAATAAGCCTGAACTGCTTTGCGATAAAATTCACAGAAGAAAAAAATACAATTTTTTGTCGTCATTCCTAATTGGAATCAATGAGATTCTTGTAAATTTTGATAAACACGTTAGAGTCTGACCACCTCATCAGATCAGATTTTACAAATGAGTACATACACAAATAAATCACCTATTCTGACTTGAGAAGCTCAGTATTTTATATTTTAAAAGAATACAATTTATGGAGAAAGCCGATTCTTCAAGTCAAGAAAAACCGCTCGAGCATCCTCTCCCAGAAGAGTTGGAAAAGGTAGATCCTGCTGACATCGAACAAGAAGAGGAAAAAATCAACCTCGATAGCTATTCAGAAAACGAGAAAAGCTTCGATATGGAAGAAGAAGACGAGAAGGACCCTGATTTTGATGCAAGACAATCTTACCAACAAGTAGAACACGATTGGGGCGAGATTCCCAATGAAAACCAATCCGACGATTTGAACGCAATGAAATTAAAATCAGAAGCTTTAGCAGAATTCAAGCCGCAAGTTATCTTCATCGGAGCAGGGCCCGTTGGTTTATGGGTCGCGATTCAACTCAAGCTTCACTTTCCTAAGCTGAGGATACTAATGCTTGATAAATACGCGGTATTCCAAAGAAGCCATCTGTTAAGAATCGTGAGGCGTTCCCTCAAAAACGTCCACAAGGATCTGAAGGATTTCAAGGAATGGGCGCTTGGATTAACTGGGAAAATCAGGACCAACGACCTCGAGAAGAGACTCTGGGAGAAGGCGTCTGAGCTCGGAATCAAGAAAGAAGTGGTGGAGGTGAAAAATCCACTCGAGCTGAAGGAAATTTTCCCCTCAGTTAACGTGATAATTGGAACCGACGGCTCTCACAGTGTCGTGAGACATGAAGTATTTGGAAATAGACTCGCTGTGAAGCAAACCCTCGAGCATGTTGCGTTTTGTAAGTATGAAGCGGTTGGAAAGGTAAACCAAATGAAGAACATCAAAGAGCAGTATGCTGCGTTAAAACTGATCAAGCATCTTGTGCTCGAAAACGTCGGAAGAGAGAAAGACGGCGTCACACCAGTGACTTTGCAGATTAAAATTGACGCTGAGACCTATAAGAAAATGGAAGGCGCTCGATTCAAGACTCCTTACAACATCACGACGGATAAGCCAAAATACGAACCTAAACTGCTCGAAACTATCACTGCGTGGCTGAACATGAGAGAGATTTATCAAGGCGAGAAGAGAGTCAAGGGCAGCGCTAAGGTCAATGTAATCGGCCTTGACGTCTATAAAGCGGAAACGGTTGCACAGTATTTCGAAGATAAAGACCTTGCTGTTTTCTTATGTGGTGACGCTGCGTTTGGAGTGCCTTTCTTTAGAGCTCTAAATGACGGATTGCTCTTCGGGTCTGTGCTAGCGTCATCACTGTTTGAACAGAAAAACATCAAAGATGCTGTCAAAGCCTACAGTAAGTATTTCCACAAAATTGCGAACTTAGAAATCATGAGAGCGAAAGCACTCGTATTTTCACATAAAGCAGCTGAGAAATACGTGAAATTTAACGCTGCGATCCCATGGCAATTTTTCAGTGTTAAGGATAAGAAGAAAGATATTTTAAAACCTCTTCCTGATGTGGAAGAGGATTCATAACAAGTTCTAATATATCTCGTTTGATAGCTGTCACTTTCTCAAATTCATTGATAAAAATAAGCTTATTATATTCTCAAATCAGAAGATTAACTCCTTAGAGATAAAAATATGAGCTGGTTCTCAGCAAAATTGGTTTTTACAGCCAATTCATCTAGCAATCCAAGCTTGCGAGACTTTTAGGAAGAGCTATTAATAATAATTCTTGTTACTTAAAAAAACCTGCAAACAATAATAAACAAGAGATTTCAAATAAAGTCATGCGAAAAATAAGTAACCACATATTAGTATTAGTCTGGAGCGAATGCTATAAATCCTGATACTATTCAACTAATTTAAAGGAAAACCCAAGCGCTTCGTTACTAGCACTTGGGTGCGAAAGTTTTAAGCTGATCGATAATTTTTTCCTTATTCAACGGTTTGATACAGTACCCATCGATTCCGATTTCGTTGGCTCGTTGCTTTTCTCGCTCACTCAAAAACGCAGTGCAAGCGATTATCGCTATCTCGTCTAGCTCATTCGCTTTTATCTTCTCCTTCAAAACGCTTGACGCCTCGAACCCATCCATTATCGGCATGCTCCAGTCCATGAAAATAACCTTATATTGATTCGACCGTTTCTCTCGAGACTCGGCATGCCTCTCCATGACTTTCTCAATTGCCTGCTCGCCGTTATAGGCTGTATCGCAGGAGTACCCGAGCTTACTGAGCATCATTTCAAGCGCAGTGATATTGAAGATATCATCATCCACAACGAGAACTTTGGGGGCTTTATTGATAAAAATTTTCGGGCTGATAAGCGACAACTGAGCCTGAGAGCCAAGCGACCCTCGATGTGAGCTCAGTCTTATAGAATCCATCGTCGACTTTGGTACGAACTGCCGAACAGTTTCCACCTTATCTCTATCGCGAATGAACTCTTCGAGCTCAGAGCCATTATTTTCAGACCTTGAACGCAAGAAGTTCAATTCTGGTCTCTGTGGCTGGTCAATGATCCAGAACGAGAACTTCGACCCTTTGTTTACCTGCGATTCGACTTTCATGCCATTGTTCTGCTCAGGAGGTCCAAGCATAAGCACCAAGTTATTCGAAATGACCAATCCCAAGCCAACGCCCTGGGAATTTATCGAGTTTCTATCTCCCAATTCTATCTTTTCAAATGCCTTAAACAGCTTCCTTTTGTTCTCTTCAGAAATCCCAATACCAGTGTCGCTCACCTCTATCGATAGGATCTTTTCTTTAGGCCGCGGAGATGAAGTCAGCTTCACTTTCAGATTGATTTCGCCTTTGAGCGTGAACTTCAGCGCATTGCTCAGCAAATTTAACACTATCTGCTTCAACCTGTTATGATCAGTGCAGAACTCCGCGTTTTCGTCTTCTAATTCGTATTCTTTCGTAAGTTTTAGCCCTTTGCGGGTCGCTTGGATCTTGATGAGGTTCACGCACTCTTCTAAGGTCGTGAGGACATCATGCTTTTCATAGACAAGCCGCAGCTTATTCGCTGACATTTGAGAAAAGTCCAAGATATCATTAATGAGATGAAGCAACAGCTGATTCGATCTTAACGCTGGCAGAAGGTAGTTCTCCTTTATATTAGAGGCAGCTGGCAGCGACATCAGGTCCGGGTGCTCCAGCGCAGCTAGCGTGAAATTGATACTCGCGTTTAATGGCGTTCTTAACTCATGTGAGACTGAGGCAAGGAGCCGGTTTTTATATTCATTGTTTTCTTGTAATGCGGTCACAAGATTGCGCTCTGTAATATCAGAAAAGATGAGGGCAAGCGCTGGCTTCTCTCGAAACGTGGTAAACATGATTTTAATCTCCAGGATGTAATTGTGAATCGACAGCGGGTCCGAGCTATCATGCTCGATGTGACCTGTTAGCACCATCATATTTCCCTTCCGCAGCCTTTGATTCTTGTTTTGAGGCTCTAAGCTCGCTTTGACATCCTTTACGAGCTGGTTAAGGAAAACCCAGAGGTTAGGTTGGATTGTAGGCTGTACGAGGGAGTTAAGGTCTGAATCCTAAGAGAAATATTATTTTCTGGCAAGGTCATAGGTAGATAATATACTATATTATATGGGAGCTGAGTGGCTTTCTTGAACCCTTTGAGAACGATGCTTTCGAAGTTCTCCTGGATTGAGAATTGCTGCTGCCACCATCGGTATTTCTCATTGTTCCAGTTTCGGAAAAGCATGCCTTCATCAAGCCCGTAAATGATAACGCCGTCTGCAGTCTCGTCGAAAATCTCTCGAAAGACTTTAGTTTCTTCGTAAAGCGCGTGCTTTTCGATGAATTGCTTGCGGTTTCCTCGCTCGTTGTAGTAATTCAAGAGCATCTCTAAGATTATCATTTGAAACATATTGATAAGAACCGAGGGTTTCTGCTCAGTGATATACGAGCTGATCCCAATCCTCAATATCAGGATCAGGTAGGCCGAAAGCTTCAGGTACCATCGCGAGATCGGAGTGAGCAACGCAACAGCCATTAGGCTATTCCACCAGCCCCAGTAGTATCTGAGAACAGGATTCTTCTCGAACGTCCCAGAGTCCCAATACATATAAGCCAAGTACCCTGCCATGAGATTGAAAAAGATATCAAATACCCACCTGATCGCTTTCTGGTGCTTTTTGAGCCTTTGTGGCATCTTATACACAATCAACGCGACCGCTAATAGTACAATATAAAGAGACAGGCCTAGTAGAGCGCGTCTGATAATGACTGGCATTGGTGCTGTGGACTCTTTAAATCTTAAGTATTGCGTATAAGGGGTAAAAGGCAATCCGGCTGCAACGACCACGAGAGTGGAGGTGAGGACGTTGCTGAGGTAAGGGTCGATGTTCTCGTGGTATTTAGCTTCGTGCTTTTTGTTGCGGAAGTTAAGAAAGCAGTCCATGATTGCTAATGTTAATAGTATTGATTTTTAATGGGTTGTTCCGAAAGGTTCGAAATTTGGAAAAATTTTGAACATCGGAGCAGTGATTCTGAGCTGATTTACTGAATTGAAAGTTTATGTGTCTAAAAATTTTTAAAGGACTGGTAGAAGGAATCTTGCCTTTAAATAAAGAGAGATAGAATTTCAAGGCTAAGATGAGGCAAGATCAGAAAGTTGTACGTTTTAGAGCTTAAGGTGAGTAGGAGTAAAGGCCAAAAAGTTTATTGAAGCAAATTTTTAGAGGTTGAAGAAAGAGAGCGCTCGACTCGAGGTTTTTTTTTTTTCCTGGGTAAGTCCGTTTGAAGTGAGTTACTTGACCAACAGCGTATCCGTTACAGGTTCAGTAATCTTTCGATATGCATATTTTAATAAAAATAAAGTGTCAATTTAGCTGATTCCATGAAAATTCAGAACTGATATGCCTTGAGAAGTTAAGACAAGGAAGTAGAAAGCTTACCTTTTCTAATTGAAAGTGAAAGTTTTTATTATTGAGAATGTCAAAAGTAGAACTTCACGAATTATGCAATTAGCTCTTTAGAGTCTCATTTTAAGCCAATTAAGACCTTGAAAGATTAAAATATTTCATGTGTCTAAAATCTTAGAAAGATGATGAAATGCCCATACAAAGTGAGGAAGAAGCGAGATAAGTTATAACTTTTCAAACCACTCATTCATCAAATTATCCTAGTTTATTTTCAAAAGTTTCAATTTACATTAGATCTCTAAATTTTTTCAGTTTTATTTTTGTTAACCCTCTTATCCTAATCATTTTTTCAAAACTTCACTTATTGTTTCGGTATCAATCTCTTGCTTAATACTTTTTCAATATATCTTTATAAATGTGGTCGGAAATATCAAATATGAAATGATAATCCATTAATAAAAGAAATTTTTTATCCTTCTTATTCCATTATGAGACTGTCTTCAGTTTCCATGCTTGGTGCTTTCAACAACTCCGTTAACGTGATAGGCGTATTTCCATCAAGTACCAAATTTGGATACACTCTCATGACGGGGACGTCTGAGTTGCAGTTAGTATCTCCAATCTTGCATGTGATATACTTGACGCCGTAGTAGAAGATTCTCGAGATAGTAATAGGCTCCCATGGGCTCGAATTGTCATTCAATTTGTTGAAATTGATAGTCAACCCAAGGCCCCCTGAGACGATATTACCTGTGACATTAATTGCAGCCAGGCAATTAGCATTTCCGGTGCATTTGTTCACCAAGTTCTGTTCATCAGTGAAGTTTTGAACAGTCATAATGACTCCGCTAGCTGCGTATGAGCTGTCGCCGGTTTGATTAAGAGCAATAATCAAATCGAAAGTGCTGTTAAGGTACAACGTGCAGTTAACGCCGGTCGTATTCTGCTTGTGGATGATCGATCCACCACTGATAAAGAGAGGAAGAGTAGCGTTCAAAGAGACGTTGACAGTGATGTTTTGGGCTTGGTTAGCGTAGTCATGGACGGTAGAACCATTGTAAAAGTCGTAGAATTTGCTTGCGCTTGGGAAATAAACAACAGATTGGCAGTTGTCGGTGTTGTTCAAGCAAGGGACACCGAGAAGCTCGTGGCCAAGCATGAATTGGGTTTCAACACCGAGGAGGTAGTCATCATCCGGGAAGGCGTAGAACATTGGTCTGAAAGTCGTTCCTTGGCCTGCGTTTCTAACGAAGATGGAATAGTGCCACTTCAAGAGAGAGTATCTGAGGTTAAGGGAGAGTCTGGCAGTCTCGAGAAGAGTCGGACCCATATCGAAAGGCATTTGGTTAACTGAGCCAATGCTGTTGTGGTTTCTGGCGAATGGATAAACAGCGGCCATTTGATGCCAGTACGAGCAGAGGAGCTCAGTAGCATCTCCATTGAAACCGCAAACGTCAGGGCCAATCATGACATTACCGAAGAGCTGATTGGAGAAGATTTCAGGAAGAGAATAAGCGAATTCGACAAAGTTTGACCAGTTATCGCCGGACCAGTGCTGGACGATCGCACCACTGCCGATAGAGGTACTTCTTGAAAGGATGAATGGTAAGACGATTCCCAAATCTTTCATGGCTTGTCTGGTAGCAACACCTTCGAGGAATCCATTCAAGCTGTGAGAATCCATCTCGGTTCTTCCACCGTAGTGAATCGCACCAAGGGAAAGAGTCTTAGTCTCGAGTGGTCCTCCAGTTGGAACGTAAGGAAGGTCGTTTGAGTTGATTCCCTTGTTAACTTGTTGATTGCACTCTCCGTCGCAGAAATTAGAGAATTCGTTCATATCGATCCACAAACCTGAGTAAGGAACCTGCTGGTGGAGGTACTTGCAGAACATGGACCAGTAGCTGTCAGCCTTAGGGTTAGAAAAGTCTGGGTAGTTGACATATCCAGGCCAAACTTTACCAAGAAGCGGTTTTCCAGTGTTTGGAGACTTGATGAAGATGTCGTACTTGAGACCTTGGATGTAAGCTGGGTTTGGTCCCACACCAACACCAGGGTCGATAATTGGCACCCAATGAAGTCCAGGGGTACCTTTGATGAAAGCGGAGAAGTTTTGTGGTTGGTAGTCTGGAGAGATGGTGAAAATTTGGTAGTTGTCAAGGTAGTCAATATCAGACCAGATAGTGTCCAATGGGAGATCGTTAGCAGTGTAGTTTTGGACAATGGCTTTAAGAGCGTCGAAATTTGGAATACCCCATCTGCTTTGATGCCATCCATGTGACCAGAAAGGAGTTAAGGCGATACCATTGCAGTAGCTGTGGTATTGCTTGATCACGGTCTCTGGGTTGGTGTCACCGAAGAAGAATTTCAAATCGATTAATCCGCTGACAGTTCTGAAGAACAAGCCGTTGTTGGAATCGAAGGTGAAGTCCATTGCAGCAGTGTTTCTGAAGAGCATGATATGCCAGTTCTTTGAAGCTTCTCTCATCAAGTACATTGGGTGAGAACCATAGAGTTGCTTTCCTGGAGTACCATCGTCAATGGCGGATTGATCGCGGGTGAAGATGGAATAAGTACCAGGTTTGTAGAGGTAGCTGGCTCTTCTTTCTCCAAGTCCGTAGAGGTACTTGGTAGGAAGCTGAGTACCGAATTGAATTGCGAGATCAGAGTAAACGAAATCGAAGTTTTGAGTGTTGAAAATGACTTCTCCAGTCGAAACTCTTGTCACTGAGAATGAGAAAGGACTCGTAGTGATGTTGAAGGAGTATTGAGGGTTTGTCAGAGGAGGGAGAGCCTTAGTGTAAGGGAATGGAGTTTGATATGGGATGTTGAACCGATGCTTTTGGGTATCGAGAATGTAGAGGTGGAATTCTGAGTCGCCTTCGAAAAATGCCGTGAGAGCGAGGTTTTTGACCCATGGACTGGTGGGCTTGATGTAATAGTCATCAGTTCCTGTATAAGTTAGCATGGCAGAGAAGTAAGTGCTGTTCTGAGTGATGATTGTTGCGTTGTAGGGAATGTTGGCTGCGAGCGCAAAGGTTGCGAGAACGCTGGCCAGGATGAAGAGGGTTGCTTGAGACGGTCTCATGGAAATGCTACCGAAATTAATATTTTTTGGAAAATGATTTAAAAATCAAGATCTTTCGAGTCCTTATTAATTCCCACAAGGCGTGAAATCCAAAATAAGCGTTGAAAGTCAAATGAACAGCCGTATTAGATGGTGGTGGTGGACCGTATTAATTGAAGGCACGGTATCGGTTATAGTGTGAACCGAAGATTTGCGGAGATATGGACTGAATAGTCAAATAAATCAGGCCTTATTTCAAACAATAAAGATAATTGTTATGCACAGAGACCGAGCCTTATAGCTTGATTCTACAATTTGAAAATACCAAAAAAAAAAGGGGTTTGATCTTAGGATTTATTAGTTCATTGAGTATTACTGTGATTTGATTTAGGAGTCAAACCATAAATTTGCTTTAATAAAACCTTAGCAATTAAATCAACGCTCTGTAGCAGATATTTTCGATCGAAGAGCAAAAAGGGTTTTCGAAATTTAAATTTTAGATCTGTAACTCTCGTCATTGTTCAACCGAACCACCATGCCTTTTTGTAAAGTGTGGATTCATAATAGCTTTATGCAAATCTTGAGTTTTTAAGAGATATTTATCATAATTATTACATCAAATTACATGTATTACCCTATTCTAACATCATCATCCAGAGAAATGCCTAAGAAATCCGGGAGTCCGTAGTAGAAACCTCTTGAAGCCTATATGTGATGTTTAGTTTCGAATATTACTAGCTTCTTCAATTTAGATCGAAAAGGATATTTTGAAAAAAGGAGTTAGTCTCAACCTTTTTAAAGCCTTTCTGCTCTTTCTCATTGATTTCATAATGTTATAGGCTTATTTTCAAAAACTCTAGTCAAAAGCACATTCATTCTGTAAACCCTTTAAATCAATCTCTTGCAAATTTACTTTCAATGCCTAAATTATCACTGCTGTTGTTCTGATCCCAAGATCCTTCTCACAACAGCAAAGTCAATAAATCACAGGCTTAGTTTATATCAATTTCGTGGTAAGGAAATGAAAATATCAGTAACGAAGAAATACAAAGTTTGCCTTTCGATTATGTATGTGCAAGTTCAGACAACACATATATAGTCTTTCAACCTTACTATGCAATTCGATCAACCTATCTTCTCCCTTCCAGTAGTAGTTGTAGAGAAGCCAGTCTCAATGTTTCACCGAAGACATCATCGTCTTTGCAAGTCCAGCCACAGCACCGCTATTCATGCTTTTATTCATTGTTCCCTGATTATGCATGGTTGGACTGCCTTGAGGCCTCTGACTTCTCGCCATGTCGTCCCTGCTAGCATCCCTGCTATGATCTCTGTTATCTCTGCTGATATTTCCTCTATTTACACTACTATTTGCGTTCACTTGGTACTTGTTGCCGCTGTCTTTAGCAGTACCTTGGTTGGGCCCAGATTTTTGGCCGGTACTGATATTATTCACGGGCATTCTGATTCTTTCCTCCATTTCTTCTTCATTATAGTACGAGAACAGAGCCACCACTGCCGTGATATCATCGCAACCGTATCTCAGGTAAGGCACGTCACCGATACCCAATCCAGCGTTTTTCTTCTTATTCTTGTTCAAGTCTTCCCAGCGGCTTCTTGCTTCAGCCACCAGCTTTTCGGCGATTTGTTCCCTTGGATCTCTATCCTTCATGTTAGTGTTATCTTCCATTCTGATGTTTTCCAAGCAATGGAGAACGAATCCAACCACCTCGGCAGAGGTCATCACGTCCCAGATACCGTCAGATCCTATGACAATGAACTCGTCTTTCTCTCTGAGCACGAAGTGCTCGATTTCAGGCTCGCTGATCAAACCAATCTTCTTGGCTTGAAGATCGCCTAGGGTTCTCGTCATGGCAATACCAGGACCTTCATCGTCTTGCCACACTCTGAAAGGACCAACTGGCTGGCCTTCATGGATAAGCTTCTCGATTTTACCTCCTGATTTCTGAATTCTATGCTTTTCGTCGGGACGGGTAGGCTTATGATCCCAAGAGAGCTCGATAGCTTGCTTGGCATCCTTGTTTTGACGGAAAAGCACTGCGCGAGAGTCTCCGAGGTTAGCAATGTAGCATTGATCTCTGAGGACGAGGACCGAGATAGCGCATGTCCCTGAATTGGAGTAGTCAATACCAGAGCCTTTGAGGCGGCTCTCAGCGTTCTTGAACGCGGCCTTGATGAACGACTCAGCTTGTCTTTCTGTCTGGATCAGTTTGACTCTTTTGATGTTTTTTTCAATATAAGTTTGGATGAAATCGTTCGCCGCCTGAGAGGCTTCTTTTCCTGAGGAGCCGTGCCCGTCGTAGACAGCGAAGAAATGGTAGCTGTCATGGAAGTTTTCCATGATGCAGAAAGAGTCCTGACACTCAGTTTTCTTGGGTCCGTAACCCATTTTCGAAACGCCGTAAATCTTGACTTCTTTGACTGGGTTGAGGAGAGAAGGGTCAATCTTCTTTTCGACTTTCTTTCCGCCCTTCTTGGACTTTTTCTTTCTCTTAACGTTTTTGTTACCTCCTCCAAACATGTTGAGCAGCCACATTTTCTGAGTTCCTGTGAGTTAAGTTTGAATATTTATATGAAATTTTTTAATATTTTTCGGTGCAGTGACATTAGTTAAGTTTATACGCTTAATTTGTAACAGCGATTTATTTTATACCAGTACAACTAATCAAAAAATATTGCAATAACTGCTGCAATTTTTTTTTGAAGCGGCGTATAACTCTTTGATCAAAAGCTTTTTGGGAAGAACAAAGGATGTTTTATGGGCCTATTGAGTTGACCAGCAAGTCGCTAGAGTTGCAGAACTGATATTGCACTTGGCAAACAGCATTTAGACAATGAAGAGTGATTCGAAGTGGCTAATGTGAGAGAAAATGGAGTTGTATAGTGGATAGGAGGTAGCCCAGTTTTGACTGGAACGGGAAAATTGCCAGAAATGGGTTTTTTGGTTTGACATTCAATAATCTGCAGAGTTCTTTGCAAACTAATTAAGCTTTAAATTTTTAATGAGGGTTTTTTCAGTTATTCAGTTTGGAATTGTATTGTTGTCGATATTCCAAAAATCAAAAAACCCACGAACTTTCATCCTTCATAGTAATTGGCTTTTGACTCTTCCTCCTCCTCAAGCATCTATTCTTTCGATTGAATGCCTGCAGAACTAATATGACACAAAAAACAGAAATTAATAATCATCCTCATTACGCATTCATACGCAAACTCTGTTATTACTCTTCAAAATTGTTGCATTACAAACTTTGAGTGAAAAACCCATTTTAGTTCTTCTCAAATTAAAAAACAAGCTCAAATTTTCAAAAATTTTATATTGCAGGTCTAAAAAGTGTCGTTTTTTGACCCCTTTGAAAATTTTGCATGTAATATTTTGCTGCTCTTATTTAAAATACTCCTTTTTAAACTTAAATAGCTGAAAAATTTGTTATACTCTTAAATCTTATGAGATATCAAGCTCTTAACTTATAGAGAAGCGTCAAGCGGTTTTTGGAACTTCTCCTGGATGAAATCGAGGAATTTCATCTTATCACCCTATGTATTATTCCATCAACAACCCTTTCAAATTGATGAAACCAGTACCTGATTCTTTGTGAAGCAAGCTGCGATCGAATCTTCATATTTATAGAGCAAAATCTTTACTTGTAAGTCTCCTGCCTCGCCTTCACCAGGAACTTCAAATTTGAACTTCATAATTCACCAAAATATTAGATTTGATCACTCTTCACACATCCATCATTACCTTATATTTCGTATCACTCAACTTGAGACCTCGACTCATATACTGGCTGGCAAGCAACACCAATTTCTTAAAAAGCAACTCTGGCGGCATCGCTGAGTAAATCGTACTCGCAGGAGGACCTTCTTCTTCCTAGAAATTTATGAGAGACAAGCAATAGGGAGAAATTTCACATCAGTGAATTCAAATAGCTCTCTTTTACGAGTAAAGTCAAGAGGGACTGAAATCTCAGCAAGTTTCTTGTCCAAATCAACTTCCTGGATATTTCACTTAGAATCCATGGGAAAATAAAACAAAAATACGTTTTCGCCGTCTCTGTAGGGTGTGTAGCCTTGAAATCCTGATTTATTGGTTGAATTATCACCCTCTTCTGTCTTTTTCTCTTCAGCTTTCGGTTTCTCTTTCTGTAGTGTTTTCGTAATAAGCTCTCTGAAATCCTTAAACTCTTTCGCGATCTCTTCATATGTAGCACTTTCTTCTTTAAACCACTTATGCTCGACGATTTGGGGAATCGTTAGTCTCTTTTCTGGATCGGGATCGAGGAGCCCATTCACTAGGTCTTTGAACTCATCAGAGTAAAACTTCAATTTTCCCTTCTCCTTTGTTTTCTTTTTCTCATGAATGTCCCAAAACTTCTCTGGAGTCCTTTTATAAATGAAGTTATACCACGGATCTTTTGGCACAGCCGTCTTAAATCCTGGATGACCGCTCAGCAAAATAAATAACACGATGCCCGCTGAGAATATATCGGCTGGAGGACCTAAGTAGGTCTTACCCTCCAATATCTCAGGTGCTTGATAACTAAAAAGGTCATTGTTCATTACAATAGTTAAGTTGTAAGGGAAATTACGATCTAGTGCCCGCGTCCGTTTTCAGGGTCCTTCTCGCTGACCCAGCCCACCCAAAGTCCCCGAGTTTGAGATTATAACCCGCATCGAGGAGGATATTATCCGGCTTAATATCTCTATGGGCTATCCCTTGCTTATGGCAATATTCGAGGGCCTCAATCAACTGTTTGAAGTATGTTCTTGCTATAGCTTCACGAAACCCGCGGCCGAAATTAATCGCCGATACTTTGAGAAATTCGAATAAGCTGCCTTTTTCAGCCAGTTCCATAACAATCGCAGTGCGTTCAAAGATCCTGCCGTCCTTTTTAATGTAGAGGAGCTTTTCATGGTATTCAATGATATTAATCAAGTTCTGATGGTTGAGCCTCTTCATTGCCAAAACTTCGAGTTGGATATCATCTTTAGATACGGTTGGGTTGAGGAGCTTTATCGCGACTTGCTTCTTGTCTTTCTCATGAACGGCTTTCTTCACTCTATATTTAAGAAGCGGGAAAAGTAAGATGAGAGAAAAATTCTCCGATGGACTCACTTGCCGAAACCGCCTTCGCCCAAGGTTTTGAGAATAATATAGGGACCTGCTTTAGAACGGCTGATATCTACCATAGCTGCTTCTTCCGATTAAAATTTGTGAATTTTAAATGAATCGGGATCAAATTATAAAATGAGGCGAGATTCGCTGTGTAAAAAAATACTAAAATTGCTATAATATAATTTGCTCTAAAAACTGAAAACGGTCGATCAGCCGATGAAAACTTAAAACGAAATCGAGTATTACTATTAAGGCTGCGCTGGAGATCTTGTCTCCATTGATTTGCCTTACAGTCATTTCACATATTCAGCAATATAGTCATTCCCTATCTCAAAAAAGATATAAAATTTGTTTAAAATCAAGGAAGTTGAAGTGTAATTAAGCAAATCCTTTTTTTACGAAAGGAGATAGTAATCGTAATGGCCTTAGGCCATTACTAATTTAAACAAAGAATATTTATCACTTCCATAAACTTGATGATCTCAATCAATCACATAGAGCAATCATGATAATGGCACACAAAAGTATTGAAAAAATCTCTTTATCCTTCATCACGAAGAGAAACTTTATCATTTCCTGGCCGCTAGCTTCGGCGAAGTTATTTTTCTTTTAAAGCTTTCCTCCGTAAATTGTCCAGTTTGCTCATCTTCCTCGTCCTCATCATCCTCTTCCTCCTCCTCGTCGATGTGCTTGTTCATGTATTTGAACATGTCGTCCAGCCCAGCTGACTTTTTCACGTCTTCAGTAACCGCCTTCAGGATCATTGCATGGAAAAAACAGCCGATTACGCCCCAAACCAAGCCCACGCCCATCATCACCATTCCTGTAAGGCCATCGACCCAAATATACCAGATTATTCCCATTACCACGAAGATGACGCTCACTCCTAACATCCATACATCGGGCGTAGAGAAGAATCCTCGACCTAACCGCATGATTGCTAACCTTTGACGCTGTTATTTGAATTAAGCTCTAATTAATTTATCTATCGGGTTTTGCAACAATGCTTCGTATCCAGCTTTCTAAAAGCTTAGGGTTTCAAAATAAAAGGTACGGATAACCTTGCATGCCACACCTGAACTGCTGTATTTCAGGTTCTTTTCATATGCTTTCAAAGACGTAGAAACGAAATGGAGTACAACTTGGAAAGAGAGAGACGCTAGAGGCGAATACAAACAGACCAAGTTTGATCCTAATGCGGGTGCAGAGGAAAAGTTTTATTGTCTTGCTCAATTTCCTTACCCAAGCGGCAAATTGCATATGGGCCATGCTCGTGTGTATTTCATCACAGACACGATCACAAGATTCGAAAGATTGAGAGGCAACAAACTGATTTAGACTTCGTTATGTTTATTATGGAACATTTTACAGGCAAAAAAGTACTTAATCCTATGGGATGGGATTCGTTTGGGCTTCCTGCTGAAAACGCTGCGATTGAAAGAAATATTGGTAAAAAATCAGCTCCTAGTTTTAGGGCATTGACCTGGCTAGAACCTAGCGAATGGACTGAAGCTAACATCAAAGAGATGCGAGCAGATATGGACAATCTGGGACTCGAATTCGATTGGGAGCATGAAGTAATTCATACTCGAGTCTGAAAACATTGCATTTCATCTAACACGCTAGCTTTCGACCTGTGACCCCGCCTATTATAAATGGACGCAATGGTTATTCTTAAAACTGTATGAGAAAGGTAAGAGGTTAATATCAGGAACGAACTGAATTAGTTATATGCAAAAGGGTATGTGAGCAAAAAAGAAGGCTATGTAAACTGGGACCCCGTCGACAATACAGTCTTAGCCAATGAGCAAGTCGACGCTAATGGGTGTTCTTGGCGTTCCGGAGCAAAAGTCGTCAGAAAGCAGATGAATCAGTGGTATTTCAGGATTACCAAGCTGGCTAAAGAGCTGCATGATGATCTGGACACTCTTCCAGACTGGCCAGGCAATGTGAAAGAGATGCAGAAAGGATGGATTGGCCTTTCTCAGGGCACCGAAGTCCTCTTCGAACTTTATGATAAAGAGACAGGGCAAACAGTGAAGGATCTCACCATTCCGATTTTTACGACCCGTGTCGATACACTGTTTGGAGTCACTTTCCTCGGTCTTTCCTTTGAGCATCCGCTTTCTAAAGTATAATTTGCATCAAATGGCTTTCCAAGATGAAAGGGAATTGTTGATCCTGAAAATAGGGCTGAATTTGAGAAGCAACTGGCCGAAATCACCTCGAAGCAGGAAGTAGAGAAGAAAATGGAGTTGCAAAATGAGGAGAAAGTGAAATCTGGAATAAAAATCAATCGATACGAAGCAGTGCATCCTCTGACAGGCCAAAGAGTCCCTCTCTTCATCTGCAATTATGTTCTCGCTGTAACTTCATTTTTTGGAGATTAGTTAGTGATTATACCTCTTCTATAGGATTACGGAAGCGGAGCGATAATGGGAGTCCCTGCTCATGATCAGAGGGATAAACTGTTTGCTGAAGGACATCAACTTCCAATAATCAAAGTTATCGCTAAAGGTACTAAAGGCGCTGGGAAATTAGAATTATAATCATGTTATTATGCAGGAGAGGACGGCGTTGAGCGGCTGATCAATAGCAATGGATTTGATAATCAAACTATTGAGGAGGCAACGAAAAATTTGACAACGCAATTAGAAAAAGAAAGAAAAGGGCAGAAAAAAGAAATATACAGCCTCAGAGTATCCATTTTGTTGATGTTTCATTAATAAACTCTAAATTTTGTGCGATAGGATTGGAGTGTTTCTCGACAAAGATACTGGGGTGCTCCAATACCAATGGTACAATTGAATCTAGTTGAAGCGGTGTAGTTGACTAAGGTTTTAGATCAGTGTTGAGGGAGAAGCTGATGAGCGACCTGTCGAGGAGGACGAGTTGCCTGTTACATTACCAACGAAGATTAAAAGCACGAGTCTGCTGTAATAAATGGCATCCTTTTCTATTTTTCCTTATCTTGATAATTAGTAAGACAGGCTCAGCGCTTAGAGAGGATAAAAACTATTATCTCACCACAGACAAGAAAACGAATAAACCCGCTGTCAGATCAACAGATACCCTCGATACTTTCGTTGATTCAAGCTGGTATTTCCTCCGTTTCTTCCAACCAAATAGCCAAGATAAGGTAGCACTCAATAAGGAAACATTTTCTTAGCTAACATTCTATCATCAGATATTTGATAAAGAGGTAGTGAGCCGCTGGATGCCAGTGGACTGCTATATTGGAGGGATAGAGCATGCGATAATGCACTTATTGTATGCGAGATTCATTTACAAATTTTTGCATAAAGAAGGCTATATTAGCGGCTACCATGAGCCATTCAAACAGCTTATACCTCAGGTATCTTATCTATTGGATATTAGACATGCAATATTGATAATAATAGGGATTGGTCAAGAGCAAAACGTACAAAGATAAATCAACAGGCAAATTTTTGTTGCCTGAAGAGGCTGCAGCTTTTCCAAAGGAAAATTTAGCTATTACAGTCGAGAAAATGTCGAAATCTAAGAAGAATGGAATCAATCCAAGAAGCTTTGTGCAAGAGAACGGCTCAGATTGCCTGCGACTTGCCTTGTTCTTCTATGGACCGAACGAAAAGGACATCAGTTGGGAAGAGTCAATTGTCAAAACCATTGTAACTTTAATTGATATACTATTAAGCAATAACGCCTTCATTGGGTATATAGAAAAACTTCCTAGACAGGATTGACTCAAGTGTCTCGAGTGCTTGCAAAGCATTTGAGAGCGTGCCCAAGAGCAATTTTGAGAGCTTAGAAGCTATTAGAAAGAATATCGGAAGCAATCAGGAGAAACTCAAGTTTTTGATGAGATTCTTGGAAATTTTATCTTCGATGCATCATGCGATGTATAGAAAAGAAAGGCACTTGCATGTCGCTGTGGCAAGAGCTATGGAAATCGTCAATTTTTTCACTGAGCACAAGTAAATGCGTCATTACCTCATTCAAGCTGATGATTATCGGTATCTTAGGGATAAACTAGAGGAATATAGTGAATGCTTCGCCATTTGCCACAAATTATTCGCTATGAATCTCTATCCTATCGCTCCTTTTATCGCTGCTGAGAGCTGGCATATGCTTGGCTCTCTTAGCTGTCTTGATGGCTTGAACGACAATATTACCGGCGACTTGAAGAAGGAAGTGAGACTTCAAAAGATCGTGTCACCTGAAGAAATTCAGAAGCTGATGATTCCGAAAGATTTGCCTCTCAACGTCAATATTTTCGTAACAACTAATTTCATGTTTTTTCAGAATTCTCAACTTATCTCAAAAGGTGGACGGAAAATCTCGAGGAAACATGAAAGTGGACTCTGGTATCTTCGAGAACGATGAGCTGCTTCAAAACTTTGTGATAAACGAAGTAAAAGTGAAAGCGCTGCAAAATAAAACCGTGAAGAAAATACTAAGAGTGTCTTCTAACAAAAAGGTCCATGTCGTGAATTTTTTGACTGAGTAAAATGGTCTTTCAGAAATTCTTCTCTAGTTCTCTTGTTTAAATACATTATTACATGTAAATACAATCCTTTTTCCTCTCTATTGGCATGAACAGTCTGAAAAAGATTATTTGACACCTTTCAACTTAGTAGGAGTGGTTGCTAAGTTAATTCATTTCCTTCATTCTCTCCGACCTCCTCAGAATAGTATTGCTTTAATTGAATAATTTTGTTAACATAGTTCACGATATCATCTTCTTGAACGTGTTCTGATCCAATAAAAATAACACATTACTATCACAATTAATTTAATCCAGAGGAGATATCAAGATATCAGAATCTTCATCTTTCACGTCTACACCATGGAAAGCTCATCTATTGTTTTCACGGACTCTTCAGGGAAGCAGATTTCCAAGGAAGAACTCTCGAAATCAACCGGAAAATTTGACTTTCAAATCTACGGAGCCGAAGGCGTTCCAGAAATCGCAAAGCAATTACATAATCAGGCTAGAACGTTTGGCCAGATGGGAGACCACTCAAAAGCGATAGAAACTTTACTCAAAGCTCATGAATTAGCTCCTAAATGGCCTTATCCTCTCTATGATCTTGCTTACACATACTTAATACAGGATGATTCTGAGAACGCATTGAAGTATTATCGATTGACGGATGAATTGGCACCGAGGGGATTTTTCACTTCGAAGACCGCGTTATTTACCTTGGAGAAGGAGAAAAAAGGGGAATATCCTAGCGGTATATACCAATTGTACATGTCTCTAGAATGGATCGATGATCCTGAGGTAAAACTACATAACTAAAATAGTGACTGATCGCGCTCCGAAATATGCGGCTGGATGGAAAGCGTTGTCAATGTTACTAGAAGGAGATGAAAGAGAAAAGGCTATAGATAAAGGACTTGAATTGGAAGCTGACATTGAGACGAAAGGAATGCTGCTCATAAACAAAGCGATTATTTTAAATGCAAAAGGAGAAAAAGAGAAAGCAAAGGAAATGCAATCGAAGCTCATATTAGATCCCGAAGCTTCTTATGGATGTGTCGAGGTGGCGAAATTCACGCTTAATTCTATGATACAATCAAAATAGAGTTGTTTGGTGTGATTTCAGGAAATGACTGACAGCAATAGAACACTTTCCCTTTGAGTTTTAATTGACTTAAAATTAATTCAATTGGCGTTCGTTAATTTCATCTTTTGACGTGTTATTCATCCTAGCCAAAGTATATATATTCGACCAACCTCGAAAGGGAACAGAGAGAGAAAAGTCATCTGTTTGTTAACCTTGAAATCAATATGGAAACTTGAACTTTCGAATATGTTTTATATCATACCTCAATTTACTAACAAAGAATCTTGCAACGCTAGAATAATGCATAAAACTCCTCCATTTCATATTCAAAACTTCACCTTAAACTCGTCTTTGTGCTTGGTTACCCATTCCTCAAACGAAGTTAGTGGAATCTTGTACTCCTTCAGAGCCTCCTTGTCTGCTACAAAGTATCCTCCGGTCTCATTACTCCATTCATTGGTTCTCACAATCATTGGATGGAGACCATTCTGGACAGCTTCTTCTAGAGACAATGATACTGCTTCAAACTTCTTGCCAAGAACCTTAGTGAAAACAGCAGCAACTTCATCATTGGTAAGGCTATCTGAAGCTATCTCAATACTTTTTTTGTTGAAGCGTTCACGATCTTTAATAGCTTCTAAAGCAAATTTAGCAGTGTCTTCTACAGTTACTAAATCCCACTTTTTTGTAGGATCTTGGGCAGTAATAAGCTTACCTTCCTTGAATTTTGGGCACACAATGTCAGCTAAACCAGAAATATAGTTTTCCATGAATGCCACTGGCTTCAGGATCGTCCAATATGGGAAACCTGCTTTATGGATAGCCTCTTCTATAGCCCATTTAGTTGTCCAGTATGGCTCATTCCAATACCCAGTTCCCCAACGAGGAAAGCTTGTGTGAGTGCCAGCGTTGGATACTGAGGCGTGAACGAACTGCTGGACATTCGCTTTCAATGCAGCCTTGATAAGCGCTAATCCTCCATTTAACTCAAGAGTAGGGTCATCAAATGGGAGGATAGAATAAACAACATCGACGCCTTCCACTGCGGCTTCAAGTGATGCAGGATCTTTCAAATCGCCTTTGACAGGCTCAGCTCCAGCCTTGATGAGTTCTTGTGCAACAGGAGAATCCGGGTTTCTGACAAAAATGCGGACGTTAAAACCATTTTGGAGGAGAGTGTTAACGACAACACGGCCTTGAACACCGGTTGCGCTTACGACTAAGATAATTTTTTTAGCTTTGTCCATAGAATTTTCTATCCTTTTTTTTTAATTTTTTTTTTTAAATAAGTTTATTAAAACTCCACCTTCTCAATGAATAATCTAATTAAGTCTAAAGAATAATGCGTAACCTGGGCCTTGCGGAAGTTTTGGAGTGATTTTATGCATTTTGCAGATGTAACAAAATTTCCCCTCTGTTTCCTTTTACTGGTCATCCGAAAGATGTAACGTGAGGCTCTTGGCTACTTCCATTAATAATAAGAAAATACTGATCTGAGTAATGAAGAAGAAAAAAAATTTGGATATTTTTCTGGACTATTCGAATCCATCAATGATAAGTTAAGCTCCAAGATAATTTTCATACGAGCTTTATCTATGAAATGCAATTCAAATGTGACTTAGCTTTTCACTAGTCTCAGTATTTTAGACTTGTCTCACAGTGCAGATTGCTCAGAGAACATGTTCTCTGTAGTGCAATACATGCAATGGTTTATTCATTATAGTACTTGCATATTATTCCCTTCAACATCTTCAACAGAGTCTGAATGTATTTACTATAAGGAACTGAAATTATATTTTTAAGCCAGGGTATTTGTAGCTGCGATTAAACTCCTTAATTTGTGATTCCAACTCAACCATAAGGAAATTCAAATCAGTATTTTAGATGTTATTATGACCTTAGCTTCCTAGTTCTGACAGGAGATGTGCTGACTGATTCCTGAGCAGATGTCAACGTCTAGTGAGTTGTGTTATCGACAAGTGAAATGATTTTCCTCAAACTTAGTTACTCTACGAGGACGTCTGAGCATTTTCTCTGAGGTTATCACTCTGATTTGTATTGTTCTTACGATTTTTTTTTCTTCTGTGATTTCTCAATACTTCAAGTTGCTGAATGGCAAAAATCTTCAACAAAAAATTAACTCAGTTTACGAAATTCGATTTTCATCTCTCTGACTTCCCTCAAATTAGGAAAGAACCCCTCTTAGAATAGTTGTGGAGTAATCAGCCTCTCGCACGGCTCTCATCTGATTCCTCTCACAATTTATTAATTCTAAAAACCTCATTTATTTTGATATATAGAGTGCTATTAATACTGAAATGCAGCTCAGAGAATTACAAGAGGAAGATTCAAACGAGCAATACCTCGTCATTCTGACCTTGGTAGTTTCTTCCCTTTCATTCGCCGGCTCGATGTTCATCGTTGCCACCCACACTTACTTCAAATCAATCCGCAACTTTGCTTTCAGACTCATTTTTCACCTTACTCTGGCAGAAATCATCTCTACAGTTGCCAGATTCATATCAGTTTCCCAATACAAAAAACCCTCCAACAAACTCTGCCTAATTGAAGCAGTTTTCACAAACTACGGTGACCTCTCATCGATCTTATGGACCATGTTAATCTCCTATACCATTCATCTAACCGTAGCAAAGTCCTCCCAAGCTGATCTGAAAAACAAAATGAACCTCTTCCGATTCATCGGCTTCGGCCTGCCAATTTTCATGACAGCTGCGTAAGAAATCCTTGTAAAATGGCGCTCTAACCCTCTACTCTCTCTTAGGCCTGTTTTTACTCAACAATTCGGCAAATCAGGCCGCTATTGCTGGATAAAAGAGCAAGATGGCGCGACTTCTCACCTAATACCAATGCAACTTATTCAATTCTACCTTCCCTACTCAATTGCAGTGGTTATTAACCTCGTCCTCGTATGTAAAGCGCTTCGGAAGCTCCAAAGCACTGTCAGTACATCTATCGAGAAGCGCATGGTCATGCGACTGCGGCTCTATCCGCTAATCTTGGTCGGCTGCTGGGGACTCGGTGTAATAAACCGGATCTACAATTCTAATGGAAAATACAGTCTTGTCTTGGATGCCTTACAGATAGTCAGCGTTGGACTACAAGGCTTTTTCAATGCTTTGGTTTATGGCGCAACGAGCACGGTCCGGCAAGTATATATGATGAAATGCGGACAATACTCATTCTGTTGCTGCTGCGCTTGCTGCCAAGGAGTCGATGATGAAAGGGAGCTCGATAGAATAAGGTTAAGGGACTCGGTGGATAAAAAAGACAGCGGGTTGGAAATCGATATGAAAGATGTTCGGGATTTAAGCGGAGATATGAGTCTTGCGAGCTCATCGAAAAGAAATTTCTAACCTTGTATCAAATATATTCAAATTTTTCCTTGCTGTTAGTTCTTATTTGCAACCGTTAGACGGGTCAATCATATACTCATTTTTTTCTTGACGCTGTATATCATATAAGTGCGTCTTTTCTTTGGTTTACCTCGGAAATAGAGGGTTTCAGAAATTCTGTTATAACCAAAAACCTAACATTTTTCTGAGTTTCCCATTGCACAACACTTATTAAAACCGATGGTGAGTGTAATAAATTGCTTTTTTCCTTGTAAATGACAAAACAGATGAAGGCTTAATCATCGTAATAATAAATATCCTGCGCGAAATGAAACATTTTCTGGGATATTTATGCAGGATTCGTGACTAATTGGGGCAATAATACACAATCAATACGTTTCATTGTAAAATAAACGGAAATTGCATTTTCATAGCTAGAGAGGAAGGTCTATATCATAAAAAGTTTCTAATATGACTAAGGCATTTCCATGAACTTCGTCTGAGCTATGCAACTGAAGTTTCTCGACTTTTTCAGTTCCACCGCAGCTTTCAAACACCTTTAAGAACACATTCTCCTGTCCTTTTTCAATGAATTTGTTGCCGTGTATTAAGATATTGTTTATCGCCTCCAAGCACACAGCAATTGTCTTCGCATCCTCGTCGAACTCTAATTTACTCACAAGCAACGGGATAAACCCTGCTTCGACGAGACAATAAACTTGCTGAAAGGTTCCGTGGTTTGTGACATTGCTAAGAGCCCATATCGCGTCTTTTTGTAGCTATTGTTGAGATTAATAATGACTTCTTTGAGAAAGAAATAAAGAATGCTTACATAGGTGTCTTCTTTGTTCGACATATGCATTAGCCGATCGACCATTCCAGGAAGTTTGATCACCATGTCTATCTGATCGACAGTTCCGGTTAAAAGATTCGAGACAATCCACGCGGCTTCTTGCTTAACCGCTCGTTTTTCATGACAGAGTAGCTTGTAGAGCTTGTCCAAAAATCCAGGATGTTTTAGAACAGCCTATTGTAATAATGAATGAACATGAGTGGAAAGAAAAAAACGATCAAGTAGTTACATTTGTCTGCTTTTCGTTTCCTACACAGATATTTCCAATGATTCGAATACATGGAATGAGAAGCGCGAGAGGAGTGTCTTCCAAATAGCTAACTAAAGCCGGAACCACTTGAGTGTCAAGTACCATTTCAATGTTTATTTCATCGCCATCTAATTTCCATTAAAAGGCTATTTATCTCATTTCTCAAGAAGCATACCTGATAGATACGACAGCGCCCAAGCAGCATCGATAAGCATTTCGGTATCTTTGACGGTTTTCAATACCTCTGCGAAAGGAGGAATCGCTTTGTAAACTTTCTGGAACTTCGGAAGGGGTTTGCCTCTGCATAGATTCGAAAGCGTCCAAATCCCTTGTTTTAGCAGCATTTCATCGGTGCAGCCTTTGAGGAGACTCACGAGCGGCTCAACAGCTCCGCACTGAATCACTTTATCTCGCAGGGTCGTTGAATCGCCTGAAATGTTTCCAAGCGCCCATACAGCCTGATGCACAATCAAAACACTTCCAAAGAGGCTTTTTTACCTGCTCAGCTATTTGTGGATGCGGTGATTTGAGCAATCGCACAAATAAAGGAATTGCGCCTTTATCAATGATGGATTTGGTTTGCTGGGATGTACCGGCAGCCAAATTCGTAACCGCCCAGGCGCTTTCAAGCTAGAGATATATTTGAGAGTTGGTAATTCCCAGAGTAAATTACTTGGAGATGAGGTTCATCATCTTTTTGCATGTATTCTATGAGGATCGGAAGCACATTAGCGTCAATAACGGTTTGAATCGGCGGGTTATCTACTGAAAGGAGCTTTCTCAGACCGATAAAACCGAAATGCTTCTTGAATCTGTCATCCGATTTCATCGCTTCTACAATCTGTGGGAATTCTGACATATCAAAGTTTCTAGCATTAAGCTGATCGATATAATCTGTGAGCTGCATGTTCTCTGGTGTCTTTTGCAAGAGACCCAGATCTGTTGCTGCTTGCATTTTATTCTCAAATTTCATTACAGGACGTCGCTTTGAATTAAGAATGTCATCTCTTAAGAAGAGGGATACTTAGCGGAAGGAGGAGAGAGAGCGCTACCTGACTTTCTTGCGTATTTCGATCTGGTATTCGTCTCTTTTTAGCTTGAGGTTAGTTGAGCTGTCGTCTAAGAAGATGTGATGAGCGCTTTTTTATTGATTTGAGAGAGTACCTTTGTTTTCTTCTATGTCATTAGATGCTGACTCTTTGCCGTCTAAACAATGGAGTAGGATAAGGTGAGTAATGAGGATGCAGGGAGGAGTGTACTTTTGGAAATGGGTTCGACGTTCATTTTCTGAATTTTGGTGGGCGATGTTTGGTACCTAATTTCAAAAATCTACTTTAATTTTTCGCGAACAATAGGATAAAATAGTATTGGTTCAATTATCGAAATTGTTGTCATTCTATGGAAGCCTATGCGTTTTTGTTGAGAGATCGCAAAGTTTTTTCAATTGACAGAGCAAAGTCAACTAGGTATAATGTGAATGGGACAGAGAGAAGCAATTTCATAGGGGCAGCAGGCTCTAGAAGATCTTTTGTTAGATGTCTCATACGAATGGAGAGATCTAGAATTCAGAAAGACTAGGGCCGGTAATATTGGATGTATTGCATCAGAAAAAACGACATCTTGGTGCGAATGAGAAAAATGCACTACTTCCGCTTGGACAAAGCTATGAATGAAAAACTCCATAGCAAAAATTGCTATGATGAGCCTCACTCAACAAACTGCTGCAAGAACAGACTATCAGGTTGGAATACGTGTGATAGTTTCTGCTTCAATTAGTGTAGGGGCAAAGAAAAGTCAATCATGGAAGCTATGATTTCGATACTATTAATAAGTTGGTAAAAGATTTGCAACATGTGATGCTCTCATAATCATCTTAGATAATATACGAATCTAAACTATATATATAGCAGAAGCTCAAATTAGACCAATAATTTCACTATTCTTTGTATAAATTAAATCATTGTATCTAATGTCAAGAGTCGTTATTTTAGAGGTGATTATTTTATTCAAATCGAGCTCATCCAACCCCTGTATTTGTCGATAAATGTAATTCCGAGAGCCTATTCAAAAAAAAAAACCAAAAAAAACATATACTCAAATTATTGAGTTCTAATAATTCAAAATTTTGGTTTTTAATAATCAACTTTTTAAAAAAATGAATTTGATTCATATTTCACTATGTTTGAAAAATTATTATCATTATGGTTTGAGCTTGGGAAGACCTTAAACGATGTAAAAGGCATCTGTAAGAGGTAAAATATGTAATGGTATTTAATGCAATTAGTCTGTGCTTGGTAGTTGCGTATTTGGAGATAACATCTGAGTATTGAAGTAATTGGATTTTATTGTAAATTATGTATTGGTAACTCAATTCAAAATTTGGTCTTCGTCTATTGTAAGTAATGAAAATGATTCGGATAATGAGTTAGGCATATCGAGAAATATTGTGATGAAAGTGTAAAGTGTTTCGCATCTGATTAACCGAGTAAATCAATCTATCACTACAAAAATCAGTTTTGTAAAGCATTAAAGTAATTAAATTTTGGTTTTCTTCAATACGTTTTTGTTCGATTAATCATAAAGGAAATGTTTGAGACTTGCTTTGCATAAAGTACAGGCTATTAAATAAAAATCCCAGAATTTGCAATCTAGAAATACTATGTATAAATATTCTGGAGGGCTATTTTCTACTAGCCACATTATTACAGTCTGTATTAGTAATTTTGATAATTAGGAAGGGTTTACTAATATATTGGATGTCAGCAGGAACCATGAGTTTCCGTGGCCGTAAATACGTAAAGGTTTTCATCAACTACTTGGCAATTTTAAAGGCTTATCTACCCATAAAGAAACAATTTTATTTAATTTTATCCCATCTATGCCTCAATATTTGGTATATTGTGTTTGGACATAAATAAGATCATGCATCTGATTAATTACGTAATTAATCCATCAGTCCGCCCGCTCACTACTATTAAAGTCTCATCATTAATTTTTGCACAACGTATTTTATGGGCTCTTCTAATACATATCCAAATTCGGCCATTACCTTTTGTTAACGTCAATATCATAGTTTATTTAAAAATTCACGCGGGTTTTAAAATGGATTGGAAGAGAGAGGTAAAATCCGACCAAACCGGCACAATCAAAGAAGAAGCTAGTGACCAAGTCTTCGATATGAAGATTGAATCTCAATTAGAAAACCTGCTCCACCAAATCGGCACAACCAAAGAAGAAAATAACTACCCACGCACCGAAATGAAGTCTGAGATTCTAATGGAGACCCTCGCTCAAGTATACCAACAACAACAAACTGACGACAAAGCTGCTGAAGAAGCAATCAAGCTCATCACCTCAAAACAACAGTTTCTATGGGACATCCTTCAACTAGACGATGCTGGTGAATACGGATCCGCTCACAGCTCTATCATACCAAAAGAAGAAGAAAAAACTTACTTCCAGCCCTCCACCGCAAGCGCCACAAGCATGAATATTGAAGAAACGTCTCAATTTGCAATTAAAAAATGGGAGTGTTTCAATCTGGACAATTTCGATCAGACCCTCGAGACTATCCGAATTAAGATCTCACGAGCAAGTCCTGATGATCCTCAGTTAACAAGTTTAAAACGGCTGTTTTGGAAGTTGAGGCATTATCGCCTCTCTTCTCCTCCGAATTCGAGTCGGTGTCCCATAACATACGGGCCCAGCCCACAATTCAGCAGCAATAAAGAAATCGGACGAGTCTATGCCAATTCTACCTCCCTTTACAGCCCAGAAACCCAGCAAATCGGTCTTCAAAGCTTCCCAAACTGGATCCGTGCAGGTCTAGCCGGGGATTTTTATTGGAACCTTAAAATTACAAATGCTCACCCTTCCCTTCTTTTGGGCATCCTCGACGCTTGGAAAGTAAAAGTAACAAAATATCTCCAATTAGCCGTCTCTCGAAGAGAGAAGATACTAGCTGATATCGTCGTCAAAACCGGCCTTTCAAACCCTCGTCAAGGTAGAAAATTAGCTGAAGAGCTCTTGACCATACTATTTTATGGAGGCAGTGTTTCTCTATGGAGGAGATTAAATAATATACCGCTTTCATCGCAGAACAGCGACAACCTTCTTCTCGGCGGGCTGTTTGATTTAGACGGCTTTTCGACGGAAATGAGAGACCTTTCCGCGCTCCTATGGAACTCGGTGGAGCTTGTCGAGAAAGAAATCCCTTACTTTGTGCAGATTAAAAGATATTGTGTTGCGAAATTCCCTGATAGCACTTGGAAGCAAAAAAGTTGCTTTTTGTCTCTCTTTCTTCAGACAGAAGAGCGTAAATTGTTGGCACTGATTGAGGCGTTTATGCTTTCGAAGAATCGATATATGGATGTTTACGCACATAATGGGGGTCTCATCAGGAAGTTAAAAGTGCGTGATGATGAAGGACGCAGAGAATTAGTGAACTTTGACATTCTTCACATTGAACCCTGGAAACTTGACTCGTTCACGTGGGAGCGTCAATTTCCTGTGGAGATTGTTCGCCTCTGCGAAAAGCATTTAGAGTCGCAGAATCCAAAGTATGCTCATATTAAACTCCAAGTAGAAGAATTTGATAAATCAGAATGGAAATCTAAAGTTTTTGATTTTTCGCATTCATACCCTCCTATCATGAAAAAAACGTTTGAGGAACTTCTTTATTACTACGAGGAAAAGAGGAATTTGTGCTTCGTCAAGAGTGAAAAGAAGTATTTTTGGGAAGAGAAATTCTTATCAGAAGACCTTCTGAAAGGGTGTTATTTTCTTCCTGATAGGAACTACGTTGTAGATGCCCTAGCTGCTGAGACAGACTTTGTGGTAGAAAGAGACCCAATAAAAGTAGGCGACTTAGAAGGTCAAACTTCCATTTCTCAGCGAAATCTACAAAATTTCTGGAAGAGATACTCCCGTTATCAACATCGCAAATGTTTCGATAAAATAATCTTTGGCGATAAGGAATCAGAATTGTTCCAATCCAACACAAAACCCACTCCTCCAAAGCAGTGCAGCAACAACAATCTTATTCTCTACAAAGGCCATCTTTCCTTCAATATCTCACAATGCCATCCTATCGAAGATTTGTATAGCAAGATGGATCTTCCTCATGGTATTCCCCTCAACGACAACGATTGTGATTATTCAATCAAATTAATCCTAAACCCTTCTTTTGGAATTGAAAGTCCTCTATTTTCAGACAACTGCCTCCCTTTCAAGCCTAATATCACTTTAGATAAGCTCCATATGGGAAGAGCCGCTTGTTTTTTCAATCATATGTATTTGCTCTGCGATAAGAGAGAAGAAGACTTTGTCAGCCTCATCAAGTTCGTGGGTAAAATGATCCAGACTCCAACAATGAAAGAAGAAACCTGCGGGTTTATTCTTTGCTCGAAGAAAGACAGAGAGGGCCACTTGCTTGCTGCAGAGATGATTAAGAGTCTAGTCTCGCCTTTTTGGAGTGAAACGACATGTACAGAAGATATTTTCAACCCTACTTCTGCTTTGCAAGAGAGATGCCTCTTGCTGCACTGGATAGACGACTATGCTGCAACAGCAAACATGTTTTCGATGCTTGAAGAGTCATTAGAGGCTAGAAATAAAGCAAAGAAACGAACGACAAAAAGACTCAAGGTCCCGAATTCACCTGACAGTCTCTGCCGCTTTTTGGTTACGACACGATCCCTTAAGCTGTTCCCGTTCAGTAAGAGTGATAAATGTTGGACTGTGATTTCTTGTTCAAACGCTCTCTCGAGAAATAAGAAGTATTATGAGAGTCTGCGCGAAAAATGGACAAATCAAGAAGTGAGAAAATCAGCATTCTTAGTATTAGATGCAATTGATCTGAACGAAATTCAAAAGAGGCAACTTTTGAACGAACTGAACCCCCAAAAGCTCTCTGCTGTTAAGAGGTTTATGATCGGTGTAGCCTTTTGGCTGAAATTTCACCTTAACAAGTCGCCGTTCGGACAGCAATTTGAAGATATCTACAGCCGAGAGATAAATTCGGAAACCTCTAATGCAACATCTGATAAGGAGGGAGAAGTGTTCTGGATAAGCTCGCAAGATCTCTTTACGATTTTTAGCAGTTGGTGTTTGACTGAGCCTGGCTTGGCTGAAGAAAGACACAAGTATACGGTTCCTACGTTTAGACAACTCATTTGTAAAACTAACTTTAAAGATGCGAACACAGGAATCTCATGTGTTCCGATTTATATCAACCATTGGATTGCTCATGCAACCAAAATGGGACTAAACTTACGAGAAAGCGCCATCCAGCTTGACGCTTTCATGCCGATTCTTAATCAGTTAAGTCAAAATTTGCCTCTTAAAGAGTCTAAAATGCCTTAGTGAGTTGTGCTATTTTAATTTCATGACGATCATGCTGTTTGTCTAACGGTAAAGTGCATAATGTTAAATAAATAAAACATTTTCTGCAGCCAGAAAATAGGAGAAACTTCCTCCTCCTCATCATCTCGAGAATATGGTTCATGTCTACCTTCTAGTTATAGAGCTATCTTTAACGGGTTCAGCCACTATCATTTACTTCATTGATAGCAGTAAGAATAGGAAAACCGTCCTGATGAGAAATATGATCATTGGTCTATGAGAACCCAATCGCTTCAAATTTCGAATCGTTTGTGGTCCCTCTCTGGCTATTTTTTTAATAAATTCAGCATTGACCCTCAGAATGCAGTCAGATATCAAGCGTTTGGATATTGCCACGATATCTTTATTAACGTCAATATCAAATCTTATTTAAAAATTCACGCGCATCAATTAAAAAATGGAAATCAAGAGAGAGGAGAATTGCGATCGAAGTGGCACAATTAAGGAAGAGCATAGCGATCAGCTCTTCAATATTAAAGTTGAACCGAAACTGGAAGGCAAGGTTCGTCAAATCATTACAATCAAAGAAGAGGACAATGATTCGCTCGTAGAAATTAAAAATGAGTTTCCCATGGAGATGCTAGCTCAGGTGTGCCAACGACAACAAAACGACGACAAAGCAGCTGAAGAGGCAATGAAGCTTATCATATTCAAGCAGCAGTTTCTATGGGAGATTCTCCAGCTAGATAATGATGATGAATACGAAGGGCCCCACAGCTCTAAAGAAGAAGAAGCAAAAATGAGCTCCAATAATCTCATCACAACAGCGACGAGATTAAATGCCGAGGAAGGTTATTTCACTGTGAATAAATGGGAAAGTTTCAACACTGAGAACTTAGAGATTATCATTGAGGATCTGAGAATGAAAATCTCAAAGACAAAGCGTAAAGATCCTAATTTAAAAAGTTTAAAGAAACTTTTTTGGAAGTTAAGACATTATGGTCTCTCTTCAGATCCTCGAGAAAGTATGTGCGCCATCACATATGAACCCAACCCACAATTTAGAAGAGCTATTGGACGTATGTACGCTCATTCTACCTCCCTTTACAGCCCAGCAAAACAACAAATCGGCCTACAAAGTTTCCCGAGCTGGATCCGCGCAGCTTTGGCTGGCGACTTCTATTGGAATCTCAAAATCACTAATGCTCATCCTTCGCTCCTCTTGGGTCTTCTTGATGCTTGGAAAGTTACAGAAACGAAGTTTCTCCGATTGACTGTCTTTCATAGAGAGAAGATCCTTGCAGATATCATTTCGAAAAACGGCCTTTCAAATCATCCTCGAAGAAAGAAATTAGCAGAAGAGCTCATAACGATCCTGTTTTATGGCGGGAGCGTTGCTCTTTGGAGGAAATTAAACGAATTAGAACATCCATTGCAGAAAAATGACGACGCTCTACTTGATGGTCTATTTAATTTAGAGAGCTTTGCGACGGAGATGAGAGATTTAGCCGCGCTCTTATGGAACTCGGGAGAAGTGGAAAAGGAATTTCCTTATGTCATTCAAATAAAGAGCTATTGTGTTTGCAAGTTCCCGGATAATTCTTGGAAACAAAAAAGCTGTTTTCTGTCTCTGTTTCTTCAGACTGAGGAACGAGCATTGCTGGCGCTGATTGAGGCTTTTATGCTTTCGAAGAATCGTCACATGGATGTTTATACTCATGATGGAGGGCTCATTAGGAAACTAAAAATGAATGATACTACGACTGAGAACGAACGTCAGTTCCCTATTGAAATTATTCAACTCTGCGAGAAATATTTAGGGTCCCGATATCCCAGTTATGCCTACATCAAGCTCAAAATGGAAGGATTTGACAAAACCTCATGGAAATCAAAAATTCTCGATTTTTCTCAGGCAATTCCTCCTCAGCTCAACAAGACATTCGAAGAGCTCCTTTACTATTATGAAGAAAAACGAACATTGTGCTTCATCACGAGTGAAAATAAATATCTCTGGGATGGAAAACTCTTACCCGCAAAACACCTTAACCTCCCTGATCGTGAATACGTTCTAGATGTTTTGGCCGGAGAGACAGAATTGGTGGAAAGCGAGTCTGCGAACTCAACCTTCCGAGAAGGGCAAGTTTCTCTTTCTCAACAGTTATCCCTAACATCGCAAAATGCGAAAGCTCGGAACCTACAGGATTTCTGGGCGAGATACTCCAGCTATCAGCACCGAAGGTGCTTTGAAAAAATTACCTTTTGCAAGAAGGAAACTTGTAGCGACCATCTCGCTCTTTATAAAGATCGCTTTTCCTTTGACGTGCTGAAGGGAAATCCCACGGAATATTTGTTCAGCAAGATGGACCTTGCTCATGGATTGTCTCTTACTGAAGCAGAGTGTGATTATTCAATCAAGCTGACTCTTATCCCTTCTTTTGGAATTGAAAGTCCTCTGTTTTCAGATAAATGCCTGCCTCTGAAACCTGATATTAACTTAGATAAGCTCCATATTGGGAGAGCGGCTTGTTTTTTTAATCATATGTACTTGCTTTGCGATAAGCGAGAAGAGGACTTTATGAAACTTGTCAAATTCGTGGCAAAAATGATCCAGGTCCCAATGGCAAAGGAAGAAGAACGCGGGCTTATTCTCTGCTCTGAAGAAGATAGAGAAGGTCATTTACTCGCTGCGAATATGATCAAGAGTCTAGTTTCGCCATTCTGTCGTGGAACTGTTCGTACTAGTGATATTTTCAACTCCTCTTCTGTGTTGCAAGAAAGATGCCTCCTGCTGCATTGGACCGATGAGTCCGGAGAAATCGGAAAACAGGCGAATAATGTCAAAAATAAAGAGTTCAGGATTCAGAAATCGTCGACAAACCCCTGCAGATTTTTGGTGACGACCCGTTTGCTTAAGTTGTTCCCATTTACTAAGAATGATAAATGCTGGACTGTTATTTCTTGTTCAAATGCCCTCGCGAGAAATAAGAAGTATTATGAGAGCTTGTGTGAAAAATGGGAGATCCCGGAAATAAACAGATCTACATTCTTAGTTTTGGAAGCTATAGATTTGTCTGAGCCCGTCTCAAAACCCAACTCAAAACCCGACTCTAAATCTGACTCTGACGTGGAAGTATTCATAGTTTCTCCTCCCAGCAAGACTCAAATTCCTACAGTCAAAAGGTTTATGATAGGTATATCATTCTGGCTGAAAACCCATCTCAACAAGTCGCCTTTCGGACAAAAGTTTGAGGAAATCTACGGCAGACGCATTAAACTCAAAGCGTCTGTGGACGAGTTGTTTAACACAGGAACGGTATTCTGGATAAGCTCGCAAGATCTTTATACGATCTTCAGCATTTGGTGTCTAGCTGAGCCCAATTTGGGAGATGAAAGACATAAGTATACCCTCGTTAAGTTCAGCCAACTCATCTGCAAGAAGATCCATAACGAAGAGAAGTCCGGAATCGAGTGCCTTCCGATATATATAGACCTTTGGATTGATAAGGCTACTAAAATGGGTCTCAAATTGCAAACAAGCATCATTCAGATCGACTCTTTATTGCCAATTCTCAATCAATTGAACCGGAATCTGCCACTTCAAGAGTTTATCAAACAGGAATGACAGTTTTATCAAATATATTTTGATTTACTGTTAATCCTGTTGCTCATATCTCAAATAAGTACACATAATAAATGATTAATAGAAATAGAAATAGAAAAGTATATATCTCTACATAAATAGCATCATATTGAATCATGATTTCAATCGAATCTGTTCAAAAACTCAAATCATTTTGAACGTTTAGGATAGTATTTATATGTCGGTGGTTATGAATAGCCAAGGGAGAAAAAGAGGTAGAGCCAATTAAATCGGTTCTTTATTTATTAACTTGGAACATAAGTTCTCATCATTGTTACACTCAACATTTCAAAGACTTCTTGTTGAAGAATTCTGATTTACGAGAGCTAGGAAAAGTAAATTGTGACTACGTCTAACATTTGAGCAGGTTTATTTTCTCTAATTTATTTAAGTTATCTGGAAGGTTTAGACGATTAATAACTCAGCACTTAAGTTGGTTTGAGGAGAATAATTTCTTATTGGATTTATGAAATTCTCGATAATTAACGACCAGGCACTTACTAGAATTACAATAAATTCCGCTATCCTTAAGATGAGATCCGAAGCGTCCCTTTGAAAGGCCACTATGATTGAATTCAATCCTTTCCATTTGATTAGCTTCAAATGAGCAAATCCGCATCGTAATCAATGATTGTTTCTCCACCAACAGCCCAACATCACTGTGATTTTATGTTGAGTCACTTATTGGAAGTCCACCTTCCAACCTCGTCAGAAGGCCTCATGACAAGAATTCACTAATTTATCTTGGATTATTATTATCGACGAATTTTGTTGAAATTAGCTTATGAAACTCATGCATACTTCGTGAATTAAAACGTATCGAATATTCTCAAGTTTTCAAACTGCCCCCTAAGGAATCACGTGCAAATATCAGTATTTAAGCAAATTCCTTGAGCTTTTTATTCAAATTTATTCTCAAATTTCGTTTAGAGAGCATTCCTAGCCTAGCCCAATGCATTTCTTCAAAAAGAAACAAGAAGACCCTAACCCTCAGCTCACTCAGATCGAGCTTATCGACGGCATGATCCACGCAGAACACACAATGCTTGACAAGTACTCTGGCCTAAAAGTCGGCAAAACCGTGCATATCATTAACGTTCCTATCATTCTCAACGGAAAGGAGGAATATATCCACACAGTCCGATGCGGTGATGACCAAAAAGAAGACCTCGTGCTCCTTCACGGTTATCTTGTCGGAATGGTCTCTTTCTTCGGAATGCTCAAAGACCTTTCTCAGCATTATCGAGTCTGGTGCTTTGATTTAATCGGAATGGGATTGTCTTCACGACCTGAGTTTACTTGCCAGTCAACTGAAGAAACCGTAGACTACTTCGTTGATTCTATCGAGCAATGGAGGCAAAAAGTCGGGATCGAGCGATTCCACATGGTAGGCCAGTCTTTTGGAGGATACATGAGCGGCATGTACGCTTTGAGATACCCAGAGCGCGTAAAGAAGCTGATATTGATGTCTCCTGCTGGAGTCACCAGACCCGGCAATCCTGAAGAAGTGGCAGAGGGTTTAAAAAAATTTTCTTTCCTAAAAAGGCAGGCGATTAAATTAGCCTCGAGTATTTGGGCGAAAAAATACACGCCTCATGTCGTTGTAGGTAAACTTGGACCTCTGAAAAACCTCTTCTTGAAGGGGTACGTCAAGAGGACTAACCTCAAAGGCGAAGAATTTGAGCTTGGATGTCGGTATATCAGCAGTATCTTCAAACTGCCGGAAAGCACGTTGAAGGCCTTACATTACATTTTGACTGTGCCAAGAGCCGCTGGGTGTTTACCACTAGAAGATAAAATGCCATTGTTGAAAATGCCTATTGAAATTTACTATGGAGATAGAGATTGGATGAGTTCGGAGGGAGCGTACCGAGTGGCTGCTAGTGGCCAGGCAAAAGTAAGAATTCACATTATACCAAATGCAGGGCATATTATGAATTTCGAGAATCCAGAGCATATTATCAAATTGATGGCTGAACATAAATTGAAAGAGGATGAGGAGATCGAGGTGAACTATTCTCACAGCTTGAAGGAGAACGTAGTAGATCTTGAAACGGAGAAGGAACTTCATCTTATTAGCGAGGAAAATATCATTTCAACGAAAGCTGCGCCTGTGTCTTAACTAATGGGAATTTTAGGATTTTGTAAAGGAGTAAAATTTTTTCTTTAAAAAATTGATGCGTGACTAAATGTGATGATATGTGAGCTATTTATCACAACTATCAATTGTTTCTTAACATATATTGGCGAATATTCTCTACCATATCCCTGAGTTTCGCTTTAGACTCATAAGTAATTCAACTTAGAATGTGAGCCTATTTTTCAATGATATCTTACTAAAACGAGCTAGAAATAGTACTTTATTGTTATTAAAACATTTCTGTTCACTAGATGTCCGTCACATGTTACTTTTCTCTTTTTTTCTCATAAATAATCAATGGGTACAGTCTTTTTTTGAACTTAAGATATATTTTTGAGACACTAATTTAAATCGAAACTATGAAAAATGCAAAATTAGTTTGAATATGCCCGTTTCACAGAGAAATTATTTACTTCTGACTTTTACTCTCTTTCAAATGCTTTATCATCAAATCCGATAGGTACTTTGGATTTTCAAAATTCATAATGTGTCCTGCCTGAGGAATGACATGAATCCCACCTTTGAGCCCTCCCTTTGCCGCTACTCTATACGCACCTTCAGAGCTGATCCAGTCTTTCTCTCCATAATAAATCTCACAAGGCATTTGCAGTTTATGCATATGGTCTTCAAAAGGAACATGACCCGAAGCTCTTGGCAACGTCAGCACATGATGTAAGCATTTCAATGTGCTTTCTGGAAGGAGCAGTATGTTATTAATATAGCGGAATCCTGGATCAAATTGATCACCTTGAAGCGTCATTCTCTTCACGTAGCTGTTGATAAACGGTTTTCTGAAGATTCCTATGCTGTTAAAAGCATCATGTGGAGTGTAACCCTTCCTCCAGAGTGATGTAATATACTCGATCAGCTTTCGCCGCAACCAAGGAAGCTGCATTATTTCCTTATTCGTCTCGTCTTCTGATACTGGCTTGCTCACTCCAGCCGGAGAAATCAAAAGAAGTTTATTTATCTTATCTGGGTATTTCAACGCATACATTCCACTCATGTACCCTCCAAGCGACAGGCCAGCGAGATGGAACTTCTCAATGCCGACACTCCGCCTCCATTGCTCAATCGATTCGACGAAGTAATCAATCGTCTCTTCAGTAGATTGACTATTGAACTCAGGCCGCGAGGATAGACCCATGCCGACCATATCGATGGTCCAAAGTCTATAATGCTGTGAGAGGTCCTTGACCATTTTGAAAAATGAGAGTTTTCCAATAAAATATCCGTGAATAAGAACGAGATCTTCCTTCTGATCATCGCCCGACCTAGTCGTGTGGATTCTTTCTTGTTTGCCATGGAGGTCGATGGGCACGTCATACATGTGGATCGTCTCGCCGACCTTCAAACCTGAATATTTGTCGAATAATTCGTACTCAGCTCGAGCTAAATCGTCATAGATAGCGGCTTGAGAGAGCAGTTTCCTTGTGAAGAAACCAGTATCCATCGCCTGGGTAACTGGAGAGGAATGGAGAGCCTTTCCGATGAGCACTGCGCAGAAGAACTTTTTCATTTGTTTTTGTTGATTAGTGGTTTTATTTAGGATACTTGAAATTCTTATTAATCATGAATCAGTGATTCCTCGCTAAAATTTCTTCTTTGATGAAAATCATGATATGAAGTTAGAAATTTAACGTGAGGAAGATATTAAACGCGGCCTGAGATGTAATCTTACTCTGATATCCAATTTAGAAAGGCTGTTAACAGTAAATAAGCAAAATTTGCTCGGATTCTAATGAAACATAGCCTATTAGAGCTGCCATTTTGCCTTTCTCTTTCAATTAAAAACTTGTTCTCTCCTTTAGATGGTGTTTTTCTCATGTATTTAGATTCTCTGATATCTTTAATTAATCTATTTGACATATAATACGTCTGTCTACACAGGACATCATCTTCAGTTGTAATATGCTAATTGACGAGTAAATAACATAGTTACAAATTTTATTTCAATAGCACTCAACCTGCAAAGAATGAGTCAATCCAATCTCAATTCATTCTATACCCCACAGATTCGTTCAGCTTCAGTGTCAAGAAGGAACAGTAGATCCAAGTAACTCTCACACACTGCATCATTTGACTCGCATACCCACAAAATAGCTTACGAAACCAGAGTCAAACAGCATTAGACCGAACTGTCACACCTGGCATCCATTTACAAGAAAAAACTGCTGAATTAGAAGCAATTATCCGCTTAAAAGACATCGAAATCGAGCGGCTTGAATATATGAACAATTACCTTGAAAAAGGAATTAGACAACGAGAAGAAATCATGAAAACTTACTTTGAAGAGAACTGCAAACTCAAAGACGAAATCAAAGTGTTGAATAAACTACTTGAGAGAATGCGCAGTGAATCCAAAACGAAGAGACCTCTAACAGTTTCTTCCTCAGGTAAATTGCTGGGTATAAAGGTCGCAAACCTCACAATATTAGATCCAAATAAAGGAGCACAAACTCAGCGAGGTTCTATCGTCCAATTACAAAATGTTTTAGCCCCCGGAAAGCAAATTACCAAAAGATCTAAGGCAGCAAGTCAAAACGTCAGCCCAAAACAGAGCATGTACACGCTTCGCGTGCCTATTGTAACCGCAAGTCAAGGGTTGAAGGACGGAAACAGTTTATTTGTTGGGCATAGTGGCAAGCAGTCTATATTGGATATGAGTAACGAACTGCCTCTCACCAGAGCAAAATTCTAGATGTTAATCATTCTTTTAGACGAAGAAGAGGGGAAAAACGCATTTAATGACAAAAGGCTGAAATTGGTTGAAGATCTGTTGGATGATGAAGAT